>RCMY010000546.1_pt1 | contig 35397 bp, 30 predicted proteins | sample 2041341 | NCBI WGS metagenome assembly RCMY01 (sample SAMN09708234, study PRJNA481090) | Marine sediment metagenome, whole genome shotgun sequencing project. | reverse complement strand
TCGGCGTGACGGGTATATTCGCGCGTTATTTTAACGGCGCGTAATTGGTCGACTCGACGGCCGCTAGGTCGCTGCATGAAATCACCTGTAGGTTGTGCGGAATAGAGAAATGGAAACGGGCGGCATTATACACAGCATCATCGGCAGCAAGTAGCCGGTTTTCCCAAGCTGGTTTTGCGGCTAGAATACGCGCTTTCACAATGCATTTTGGACAATTGATGCTACACAGCATGACCGCGTTCACCCAGCAGGAGCACGCCGCTGAACTGGGTACGCTGAGCTGGGAAATTAAAGCGGTCAATCACCGCTATCTTGAGCCTGCCTTCAGATTACCCGAAACCTTTCGAGCCATCGAACCGCGCCTGCGTGACATATTACGCAGCAACGCTCAGCGCGGCAAAATAGACGCCCAACTACGCTATACCCCCAGCGCAAACTCAAGCCAGGCAAGCTACGTCGATCAAGCGCGGCTGCAGCAACTATTATCAGCGCTGGACCTGGTGCAGCAGCAATCTTCTACCAGCGCTGCACCCAACACACTGGAACTGTTAGCCTGGCCGGGCGTGATGCAGGCAGAGGACTTTGATCAACAAACACAGCACAGCGCGGCCATCGCCTTGTTTGAAAAAAGTGTGACAGATTTGGTGGCGATGCGTGCGCGCGAGGGCGAGACGTTAGGTGCGTTTGTTGCCCAGCGGCTGGCTGGCATCGAAGCCGTGCTACAACAACTGCGCAGCAATATGCCTGAACTGCTTGCCGCACAGCAGCAAAAATTACGCGACCGGGTAGCGCAGCTTGAGGCCAGCGTCGAGCCGGTGCGGCTGGAGCAAGAGCTGCTGATCATTGCGCAGAAAACCGACATCAGCGAAGAATGCGACCGCCTCGAAACGCATATTGTAGAAACGCGGCGAACACTGACCAAAGGCGGCGTCTGTGGCCGGCGGCTGGATTTCTTAATGCAGGAGTTCAATCGCGAAGCCAACACCGTGTCGTCGAAGGCCATCGCCAGCTCCATCAGCCAGGCGGCCATTGAATTGAAAGTGCTGATCGAGCAAATGCGCGAGCAGATTCAGAATATTGAATAGGAAGACGAGTTGAATAAAGGTCTGTTGTTTACCGTGTCTGCACCCTCAGGTGCCGGCAAAACCAGCCTTGTCAAGGCGCTGGTGGATGCCGATGTGCGGCTGAAAGTATCGGTATCGCACACCACGCGGCCGCAGCGCCAGGGCGAGCGAGACGGCGTAAACTATCATTTTGTCAGTGCTGCTACCTTTGAGGCAATGCGCGCCCAAAACGCCTTTGTAGAGCATGCGTCAGTATTCGGTAACTGGTACGGCACGGCACGCGCCGAAATCGACAAGCTGCTCGATGGCGGCAACGATGTGATTCTGGAGATTGACTGGCAGGGTGCGCAGCAAATCAAACAGCAGCTACCGGATACGGTTGCCATTTTCATTTTGCCGCCGTCGCTACCGACACTGAAACAGCGGCTAACGCAGCGCGGGCAGGATGACCCAAAAATCATCGCGCAGCGCATGCAGGCAGCAGTCGATGAAATTTCGCACTATCACGACGCTGATTTTCTCGTTATCAACGACGACTTCAAGCAGGCGTTACACGAACTGCAAGCCATTATGCAGAGCAGCCAGCTGCGTCGTGACGTGCAACAGCAACGACATGCCACCTTGCTTGCACAATTACTGTTAAATTCAGACTATTCGAGTTAAAATCTCTGGCTCGCAAATATACGGCATTGAGCACTGAGAGAAACGCATGGCACGAGTAACTGTGGAAGACTGTTTAAAAAACGTGGGTAATCGCTTTGAACTGGTGATGATCGCTAGCAAGCGCGCACGTCAAATCGCCACTGGCGGCAAAGAACCGCTGGTTAAAGAAAACGGCGACAAACCCACGGTGCTGGCCTTACGTGAAATCGAAGAAAATCTGATCAACGCTGATATTCTGATCGAGGCCGAGCGCGCCGAGCAGGCCTTACGTGAAGAGTTACAGGACACGGGCCCCAGCATGAGCATGGGTGTTGTCCGTGACGTGACTGACGAAGTCACTGACACGGTCGGCGCGACTGAGCCTGCCGATGCAGCTACGCTAGCGGCGGTTGAACCAGCCGAAGCCGGTGCGCCTGAACCAACCGCAGCCGATGCGGTTGAACCAGCGCAAGCAGATGCGTCTGAACCAGCCGAAGCCGATGCATCGGAGTCAACCGACGTAACCGCGCCCGACGCAAGCGAACAAAGCGAAAACGAAGAACAACCCCCAACCCCGATTTGACGATGAAACGCTGTTGCAAGACCTGGTAAATTAGTGCAGAACATAGAAAACTTAGCCGCCGCACTCGCAGACTATCTGCCACCCGCGCAGATAAACCAGGTTAAACGCGCCTATCTCTATGCCGAGCAGGCGCACGATGGCCAATCACGCCGCACCGGCGAACCCTACGTTACCCATCCGCTGGCAGTCGCCAGCATTCTTGCTGACATGCACATGGACTCGCAGAGTCTGATCGCCGCCATGTTGCACGATGTGATCGAAGACACCGGTATTAGCAAAGAGGCGCTTAGCGATCAGTTTGGCGACACCGTCGCACAGCTGGTCGACGGCGTTAGCAAGCTCGCCAAGATAGACTTCAGCAGCCGCGCCGAAGCGCAGGCAGAGAACTTTCAGAAAATGGCGCTGGCCATGTCGCGCGATATTCGCGTGATTCTCGTTAAGCTGGCCGACCGGCTACACAATATGCGCACGCTGGGTGCGCTGGGCCCGGAAAAACGTCACCGCATCGCGCGCGAGACGCTGGATATTTACGCCCCCATTGCCAGCCGCCTGGGCATGAATACCGTGCGGATAGAATTTGAAGACTTGGGTTTTGCCGCACTGCATCCCATGCGCAGCAATCGCATTGCTGCTGCAGTACGCAATGCACGCGGTAACCGCAAGGAAATCGTCAAGCAGATCAAACAAGCGATTGAAACCCGGCTGGCAGACGAAGGCCATCAGGCGCGCGTGCTCGGTCGGGAAAAACATCTGTACAGCATTTACGAAAAAATGCGCGATAAGAAAAAATCGTTCTCTGAAATAATGGACGTGTATGCGTTTCGCATCATCGTCGACAACGTCGACAGCTGCTATCGCGTACTCGGTGCCATGCACAATCTATATAAACCGGTGGCGGGCCATTTCAAGGATTACATTGCTATTCCAAAAGCGAATGGCTACCAGTCGCTGCATACTGTGCTATTCGGTATGCACGGCGTGCCGGTGGAAATTCAGATCCGCACCGAAGAAATGGAGGATATGGCCAACAAAGGCATTGCTGCGCATTGGCTGTATAAATCGACCGATGAAGAATCTGGCAGCGGTAGCCACATTCGCGCGCGCCAATGGGTGCAAGGCTTACTCGAGTTGCAACAGCGCGCTGGCGATTCGCAGGAGTTCATCGAACACGTTAAGACTGATCTGTTCCCCGACGAGGTGTATCTGTTTACCCCCAAGGGCGCGATTATGGAGTTGCCCAGCGGCTCAACAGCGGTGGATTTTGCCTACGCGGTGCATACCGATGTTGGCAACAGCTGCGTCGCCTGCCGGGTTAATCGACGCCTGGCACCGCTGAGTGAACCGTTGCAAAACGGCCAAACGGTGGAAATCATTACCGCCCCCGGGGCGCAACCCAATCCGGCATGGCTCAACTTTGCGGTGAGCGGCAAGGCCCGCAGCAACATCCGCCATTTTCTAAAAAACCAGCGCCATACTGAATCAATAGCGTTGGGCCGCCGCTTGCTGGAAAAAGCGCTGAACAATATCGGCTCTAGCATCGACACGCTGGATGACAGCCAGGTGACACAGCTACTGGATGACACGGGTTATACCAATTTTGAGCATATTCTCGAAGATATAGGTCTGGGCAACCGCGTGGCTTTCCTGACCGCCCGCCGCCTGGTCTCCGAAGACCAATACCCGACCAGCGACGACGCTAAATTAAACGGAGCCGCATCGGCCGCGCCCCTGCTTATTCGTGATACCGAAGGCATGATGATCAGCTTCAGCAGATGCTGCCGTGCCATTCCGGGTGACCATATTGTCGGGCACATCAGCTCCGGGCGCGGTATGGTAGTGCATATCGACAGCTGCCGTAACATTGCAGGACTGCGCGACAATCCCGAAAAATGCGTTGCGCTGCGCTGGGCCGATGATGTGAAAGGTGAGTTTATCGTTGAATTACGCGTTGAGGTCGAAAACCAACGCGGCATCATTGCCGAGCTGGCGAATAAAGTGAACAGCCTGGATGTGTCGATTGATAAAATCAGTACAACCGACCGCGACGCTACCTTTAGCGTTGTCTGTTTGCGCATAGGCGTTAAAAATCGTATTCATCTGGCGCGCATTCTGCGCCGCATTCGCGGCATAAAATCGGTCACCAAGGTGACCCGAGTTAAAACCTAAACCGAGGAAATATGAGTAATAGAGCCGTTATCCACACCACTAATGCACCAGCAGCACTTGGTCCGTATTCGCAGGCGGTTAAAGCTAATAATACTGTGTATCTTTCCGGTCAAATTCCACTAGACCCCGCCAGCATGGAACTGGTAGCCGGCGATATTGAAGCACAGGCGACGCAGGTATTTGAAAATTTGCGTGCCGTGGCTGAAGCAGCTGGCGGCAGCCTCAACGCGGCGGTTAAATTGAATATCTCACTGACCGATTTAGGTGATTTCGGTACGGTTAACGAGGTCATGAGTCGCTATCTCGATGAGCCGTATCCGGCTCGCGCCTGCGTGGCCGTTGCCGCGCTGCCAAAGGGTGCAGCCATCGAAGTCGAAGCGATTTTGATTTTGTAGGAGCAGTTTTGTAAGGGCGAGTTCAGAGCACCTCTATTAATTGCCTGGCTGTATAAGCCCTTCGGCCAACAGCAGCGCGTCATAACCGGAACGATAGTTCGGATAGTTAAACTCAAAGCCGCTAGCTACTATGCGCCGGTTCGAACAGCGCTTGTTGCCGCCGCGTTGAGTCTGCATGCCCGTAGCCACTGTCGGCTCTAGCCCCAAACATTGCGCGATGTAACGCTGTACATCCTGTAGCGGCGCTGGTTCGCTGTCCACGCCGAGGTAACAGTCTGCGACGCTGCCTCCATTGGCGTCCAGTAGCAACAGATGCTCAAGCATAGCCGCGCAGTCGTCGCGATGGATGCGATTACTGAAGTTCTTTGACGCCGTGATGGTGCCATTCTGCTGCAGGTTTCGAATTAAACGCAAACGACCGGGGCCATAAATGCCACCAAACCGGACGATGGTCGCCGGAATGTCACTGTGCAAAACCTGTTTCTCAGCGGCTAGTATATGCTCGCCGTTAAACTGTTGAGGCTTAGTCGCCGACTCTTCGTCTACCCATTCGCCATCCGCTTGATGGTAAACCCCGGTGCTGGAGACATACAGCAAACGCTGCGGCGGCATGCTGCTTAAGGCAGCCAGAATATTGTGCGTGCCGTCGCCAAAACATTGCGCATAGGCAGCGGCGGTGAAACCGGCCGGTGTCAGGGTGACAACCACATAATCAGCCGCTACTTGAGCAAGCTGGTACTGCAATTCAGCCGCATCGGTAAAGTCTGCGCCAATGCCCTTAATATACTGCGGCAGTTTTTCCGGGCTGCGGCGCACACCGTAAACAGTGTGGCCACCCGCATGCAGGCGTTGGCCGAGCGCGATGCCAATATCGCCGCAACCGATAATTACGATATTATGTTGTCTCATCCCGCTATTATGCATCGCCTAAACACTAGTGTCCTGTTTCATTCATGCCCGTTAACTCCACCGACACGCTGGCGTCCATCGCCGTCAACAGGCTGCGTGGTGTCGGGCCAAAAACCCTCGAACGACTCGCCCGCATTGGCGTCATCAACGTGCAGGACCTGCTGTTTCATTTGCCAATTCGATACGAAGACCGCAGCCGCATCATTCCTATCGGTAGTCTGCGCCTGTATCAGCACGCCCTGTTCGAGGGCGAAATTCGCGCCAGCAACGTCGGCGGCGGTCGGCGCCGCAGTTTGCTATGTCGCATACAAGATGGCAGCGGGCTAATCAATATCAGATTGTTTCATTTTTCAGCCGCGCAGCAAAACACGCTGACAAGCGGCGCGAGAGTGCGCTGCTTTGGTGAAATTCGACCCGGCCCACAGGGACTGGAATGTGTTCATCCAGAATATCAACTGATCCATGCCGACCACGACACGCCGTTGGCACAGGGGTTAACTCCGGTTTACCCAAGTACTGAAGGATTGCAGCAAGCCAGCTTTCGCAAGCTGGTGCAGCAGGCTTTTCGGGGCTTGCAAAAATACCCGGTGCAGGACTATCTGCCGTTAGAGTTTACTCCCAGCCCGATAGCGCTTCATGATGCCCTGCAATTTTTACACGCTCCACCGGTTGGCAACGAGCAGCATCTTAAAAAGTACCAGCAGCGGCTCGCCTTCGAAGAGATGGTCGCCCACCATTTGAGCCTACTGCAGCTGCGCAGCCGCATCCAAAGTTTACGGGCGCCTTCGCTAAATGCTGCGGGCAATCTTATTGATCGCTTTTTGCAAGGCTTGGGTTTTGATCTAACGGCTGCGCAACAGCGAGTGTCACAGGAACTGCAGCAGGATTTACACAGCAGCATACCCTCGCTGCGACTGGTACAAGGCGATGTAGGCTGCGGCAAAACCGTGGTGGCCGCTTTGGCGGCACTGCAGGCGATAGGTTGCGGCTATCAGGCGGCACTGATGGCACCCACCGAAATACTGGCCGAACAACATTTTCTGGCATTCTCGCAGTGGCTTGAACCGTTGGGCATTCGCTGCGTGCGGCTGTCGGGACAGATGACCGCCAAACAGCGACGGCCCGCATTAGAAGCAATCGAGACTGGCGAGGCGCAGATGATCACAGGCACCCACGCCCTGATTCAGACCAGTGTGCAGTTCGACAAGCTGGGCGTAATCATCATCGACGAACAGCACCGCTTCGGCGTACACCAGCGGCTGACGTTACGTCAGAAGGCGATGCAGGCCGGCGTCTGCCCGCATCAAATCATTATGACCGCAACGCCAATTCCGCGCACTTTGGCGATGACAGCATACGCCGATCTGGATGTGTCTGTCATCGACGAGCTACCGCCAGGGCGCAGTCCGGTCACCACCAGCGTGCTGGATAATCAACGCCGCGCGCAGATTGTGCAGCGCGTTCAGCAGGCCTGCAAAAACGGACGCCAGGCGTACTGGGTATGTACCCTGATTGAGGAGTCAGACGCCTTGCAGTGCCAGGCCGCCGAAAATACCGCACATGAATTGCAGCAAGCCTTACCTGATTTACGCATTGCGTTACTGCACGGACGCATGAAAGCGGCCGAAAAAGCCACCATTATGGCGAGCTTTAAAGACACCAGCGTCGACTTGCTGGTTGCTACGACGGTGATAGAGGTGGGAGTGGATGTGCCCAATGCGAGCCTGATGATTATCGAGAACGCCGAACGGCTGGGTCTGGCGCAAATTCATCAGCTACGCGGCCGCGTGGGGCGAGGCGCGGTGGCCAGTCATTGCCTGTTGCTGTATCAGCGCCCACTCAGCGCAACCGGCAGGCAGCGCCTGCAAACACTGCGCGACAGCGGCGACGGCTTTTATATCGCCGAGCAGGATCTGAAACTGCGCGGCCCAGGCGAGGTGTTAGGAACCCGCCAAACTGGCATGCTGCAATTTCGCATTGCTGACCTGGAGCGCGACGCTGAACTGCTTGATGCGGTGCAGGACGCTGCGCAGAAGCTGCTGCAACAGGCGCCTGAGCATGCGGCTCAACTGGTGCAACGCTGGCTGCCGCAACGAACGGAATATGGCAATGCTTAACTAAAGTGGTGGCCGCCCGGAAGTATGCGCCGGCAAAGTATTCGCGACTAAAGTCGCTCCCACAAGCAGTGCGCTCTCTTGTAGGAGCGACTTCAGTTGTGAAGGTGTCCGATTGAAAATCGGAACCTTCAAACGAGCACTAATTAGCAGCTGTAATGTATATTCGAATACACTACGGCGCAAGCGCTTCAACCAGCTGCTCGCGCTGCTTTTGCAACACTTGGCGCAAACTCTCTAGCGTGGCTTCCATAAACCACTGCACGTTTTTATCCTGCAAAAACTCGACGTGCTGACGCAGCTCATCGTTTTTAATCCAGCGATAGGTATATATTTGATAACCATCGCCGAGCTGTTCGAACTGGTCAAGATAACTTTGTTCCAGCGTGCGCTGCCACAGCTGCACCCCTTGGCTGTCACCAGCGCTGATAAATTCAGCGCTGGCCATGTCCAGCGCCACTGCGCTATCAACATCGGCCTGCGCCTGTATCAAGGCAGCGATCGATACCACATGGGTGGCCTCCTTCAGCGCGCGCACTAATGCGAGACGCGTGTCGCTAAATGGATGCTCATCCATGGTGGCAACGTATTGCTCCATCTTTTCCTGTTGCCGCGGTGAGCTGGCAATGCGCTCATAGCGGAGAAATTTCGCGGCGATGTTATCCTTCTGCAAACTCAATAGCGTTTGCATGGGCCTTTCCTGGTACTGCGGTAATAGCTGTTCGGTCAGTTTCTGCTTTATCGCCGCCGCGTTGAAAAACGTCAGCGCCTGCTGCAGCGTCTCCAGCTGCGCATCACTCAGCTGATAACCGGCTTTGCTTGCCGCAAGGCTGCGACGATAAGCGATCTCAAGCTGCTCGAGTGCCGCATCGAAACCGGTCAGCGTTAATGCGGCGTCTATGTCTTTTTGCTGTGCAGCCGACGTTTGCGCGCACACCATGGGCGACGCTATGGTAATAATAAGTATTAGAAAAATTCGTTGCAGCATAGGTGGTATGTTAGCGCATCTCGGCTTCAGCGGCAGCCTCTGCAGCCACCAGCTCCGCAATGGGACGCGCGTAAACTTCTTCGTCCAGCGCATTCTCAGATTTACCCACCAGGCACGATACCGTTGCATCGCCGGTGACGTTGACGGCGGTGCGCAGCATATCCAGTAAACGGTCGACGCCAATAATCAGGGCAATACCCTCTACCGGCAGCTGCACCTGTTGTAATACCATCGCCAGCATAATTAAACCGACGCCCGGCACGCCGGCAGTGCCGATAGACGCCAGCGTTGCCGTGGCGATAACGGTCAGATAGCCGCTTAAACCAATATCAATCGCGTAAGCCTGGGCGATAAACACGGTGGCAACGCCCTGCATAATAGCGGTGCCGTCCATATTGATAGTCGCCCCCAGCGGCACGGTAAACGCTGCGACTGATTTATCGACGCCCAAACGATGCTGTACAACGCTGAGCGTCACCGGCAGCGTAGCGGCACTGGACGACGTGCTAAACGCAAACAGCTGCACGGGACGCATCTTCTTTAGAAACAACACCGGATTAAGCCGTCCGAGCAAAGTGAGCATTCCGCCATAAACCAGCACGGCGTGAATTAGCAACACGGCAACCACACAGAAAAAATAGCTCGCCAGACTACCCAAAACGCCGAGGCCGATATCGGCAAACAGCGCGGCAAGCAAACAGAACACCCCGTAAGGTGCCAGGTCCATCAGGATGTGTACCATCTGCATGATCACTTCGTTGATGTCATCAAAAAACTGCTTCACTCTGGTGCCGTGCTCGCCCGCCTTGCTAATTGCCAAACCAAACAACAGGGCAAACACAATGATTTGCAGCATATTGCCGTCCGCCATCGCCTTGACGGGATTGCTGGGGAAGATATTGATCAGCACTTCTTTCAAAGCCGGTGGTTCGGCGGCCTGATAGTCACTAGCGGTCGGTAGCTCGATGCCTCCGCCAGGTTGCACCAGAATCGCAACCGTCAATGCGATGCTGATCGCCAGGGCGGTAGTCAGCAGATATAACAACAAAGCCTTGCCAGCGATTGAGCCCATACGCGAGTTATCGCCACCGAGACCGCTGCTACCGCACACCAGCGACACGAACACCAGCGGCACAACCAGCACCTTTAACGAGGCGATAAAGACCTTGCCAACAATATCGAACAGACCTTGGATGAGGTACACATCCAGAAACCCCTGCACGCTTTGCGGTAGCAGCGACGCTTTTGCCAAATAGTGATAGGCCACGCCGATCATGAAACCGGCAACCATGGCGATGAGAATTCTGGCGGTCAAGCTCATGGCAGGCGAACCTCAAACATTGGCTTTAACGCCGGGGGGTATTGAGTTATTCAATAGTCGTCACCCCTCGCAGCAGAGTATCGTAACAAGGAATGACGACAACGGATTCCCCCTTAGCCAAGCAGCGGCGGCAGCAATTTCTGCAGCCGCAATTTCTCCTTCGTGCCAGCTTGACCCGTAAGCGCAAAACCCAGCAAATTACCGGCCGCGTCTTTAAACTCGGCCACCACATCGGCACCGTTGGCATTGACATGCCACTCACCGGCGGCGTCGCGTGGCGGTGGCGCGACCACCACGGGGCAAATCGGTGTTTTTATGGTCACCGGCATGGCAGGGTAGACCACTTCAGTATTTTCACCGGCGAGCGTCTTGCCAAGCGCACGTGCCGCCGCCATGAGTGGTGCGACATAATACAGCACGTGACCTTCGACTTCGGCGCAGTCGCCGAGGGCATAAACATTTTTTGCGCTAGTCTCCAGCAGCCGATTGGTGACGATGCCACGCTGGCATTCAATGCCACTGTCCTGTGCCAACTGAATACGCGGCCGCACGCCGACCGCGCAAACTACCAGGACGGCGGCAATCGTTGAGCCATCGTCCAAGGTTGCAATCACGCCGTTGCCTGCCGGGTTTTTATTCACTGCCGTTACCAAACGTCCAAAATGGAACGTTGCCCCCATACCCTCCAGCGCCTGCTGCACAGCTTTGCCGGCCACTTCGGGCAACAACGTTGGCAAACTGTAGGCCAGAGGGTCGACCGCCTCAATTTCAAAGCCACCGTTACTCAGGTCGTTAGTAAATTCACTGCCAATCAGCCCGCTGCCGATAATGAGCAGTTTTTTCGCGTTGTTTTTTTCTACCGCGGCTCTGAAGTCTTGATAGTCAAGAAGGTTATTGATCGAATACACCAGCTCCAGCCCGTCGCCCTCAAGCGGTGGCCTAATCACCTCGGCACCCCAGGCGAGCACTAACTTGCTGTAGGCCACAGTGGTCGCAGCACCTACATGCAATTCCTGCTTCGCCGTGTCGATGGCGGTCACGCGTTTAAACGTCCACACGCTGGCCTTCAGCTGCTGCGCCATTTTGCCGGCATCGGCGATGGCCAAGTCGTCAGCGGTGGTATTTTTGGTGTAGCCGGTAGACAACATTGGCTTGGAGTAGGAGCGACCGTCATCCGCCGTAATGATGATCAGTTGCGTGTCCTGGTCGTGTTTACGGAATTCCTTGGCGACGTTGTAACCTGCTAAACCGGTGCCGATGATAACCACCGGATGCGCGCTATCGGCGGGCTCTTCGTGGTCGTGGTGGGGCGCATCCGCTGTGGCCTCAACTTCGATCATCTCAAAATCTTCTTTGCCAACACCACAGTCAGGGCATAACCAATCTTCCGGTACATCTTCCCATTTGGTGCCCGCTGCAATACCGTCTTCGGGCCAACCCTTAGCTTCGTCGTAAATCCAGCCGCAGACGATACATTCCCACTGTTTCATATTTCTCTAACCTTTAATACTTTCTGCTGTTAACCCGTTTGGGGCAAGCCGCCGCTATGGTTTATGATTGCACCGCCGCGCTTTAGCAAACCACGGCGTTTTCGCAAGCCACAGCGCTAAGCGCCCAAACCATCGATTTTACGCTTTTATGCCCCAGCAGTACCAGCCCAAGGAACCAAACTGGCAGAACCAGCGCCGCTTCACGAGCGCACGGTTACCTGCCCTCTTACGCATGTCGCTACTCGATAGCGGCTCCTTAACGGCGCGACTGCTGGCCGTGTGTGAACACTTCGAAGTCAGAGTGCTGCGCCAGCTGTGGGAATTTCCAAGACTGTCCGAACGCCGCCTGTTACAGCTTGAGCCGCGCCGCTGTGCGTTGATTCGGGAGGTCGCGCTGGTCTGCGATGACCAGCCAATGGTATTCGCACGCAGCGTTATGCCGGCCAGCAGTTTGAGCGGCGAGTTGCGCCATTTGCGCCGCTTCGGCAACCGCTCACTGGGCAGCCTCCTGTATGCCGACCCCGAACTACAGCGCAGCGATTTTGAGCTGGCGTTTGCTGCGGCTAGGCTATTTCAGGTTCCCACCGCCGTCTACGCCGGCGATACCAGGCTTTGGGGACGGCGCTCACGCTTTCTATTAAAGAATCAACCGCTGTTAGTCAGCGAGATTTTTCTGCCCGGATTTAGAGCCTAGACACCATGTTGACCGTAGCCAATATCCCCGCCTACTTCCAGCTGATGCGCATTGAAAAACCCATCGGCGTGCTGTTGCTATTGTGGCCAACGCTGATGGCATTGTGGATAGCGGGCGCAGGCCACCCATCACTGAAGAACATTGTTATTTTTGCGCTTGGCACGTATCTGATGCGCGGCGCGGGTTGCGTTATCAACGACTATGCCGACCGCAATTTCGATGGCTATGTTGAGCGTACCCGTGCCCGACCGCTAGCCACCGGGGCGGTGACGCCGGCCGAGGCGTTGTTGCTATGCGGCCTGCTGTGCTTGCTGGCGTTTGCTTTGGTGTTGCTGACTAACAGGTTGACTATATTGCTGTCGTTTGCCGGTCTTGCGGTGGCTGTTTCATATCCATTTATGAAACGTGTCACTCATCTGCCACAGCTGGTGTTGGGCCTGGCATTTTCATTTGGCATACCGATGGCGTTTGCGGCCGAAACCAATCATGTGCCGCCGGCTGCATGGCTGTTGGTCGCAGTCAACCTGCTGTGGACCGTAGCGTATGACACGTTTTACGCAATGGTGGATAGAGACGACGATTTGCGTATAGGCCTGAAGTCTACCGCTATCTTATTCGGCACCTGGGACCGGGCAATTACTGCGCTGCTGCAACTAGTATGCCTATTGCTGCTATTGCTGGCGGCACGAGCTTTTCAGCTACACTGGATTTTTTATATCGGCTTATGCATGAGCGCGCTTATGTTTATTTATCAGCAGCGCTTGATTGCAGGCCGGCAAAGGGACGCGTGCTTCAAAGCGTTTTTGCATAATAACTGGGTGGGCTGCACCTGGTTTTTTGCCACCGTTCTGGCCTATCTACTAGCGTGACGCCACTACGGATCGAATTCATTGCTGGCATGCACGCGATAGACGCCGCTGAGTGGAATTACTTAGCCGCCGGCAGCGAACCCTTCTTGCGCCATGAGTTTTTGCATGCGCTGGAAGCAAGCGGCAGCGTTTGCACCAAAACCGGCTGGCGGCCGTGTCACGTCACCGTGCGTTCTAGCGAAGACAAACTGCTGGCCGTTATGCCGCTGTATATTAAAAACAACTCTTACGGTGAATACGTGTTCGACTGGAGTTGGGCACACGCCTATTCACGCAATGGGCTGGACTACTATCCCAAGCTCATGAGCAGCGTGCCATTCACACCGGCCACCGGATCACGCTTGCTGATCGACGCACACAGCGACAGGAAAGCGATTAGTGCCGCCGTGTTTGCCGCGGTGAAAACCCTCGCCAAAGAAATCGATGCATCGTCGTGGCATATCCTTTTTCCTGCAGAGCAGGAATGCCAGCAGTGGCAGGATTCCGGCTTGATGACGCGGCTGGGCTGTCAATTCCACTGGTTTAACGCCGGCTTCACCAGCTTCGATGACTTTCTGCAAAGTTTCGCCGCGCGCAAACGCAAGCGCCTGAAACGTGAGCGGCGGCGAGTGCAGGAACAGGAAATTCAGTTAAACAGTTATACCGGCGCTGAAATTACCGAAGCACTGTGGAAGTCTTTCTACGAATTTTATCAGTTCACCTACTATAAACGCGGCCAGCAAGGTTATTTGAACAAGGATTTCTTTTTACGAATAGCCGCCAGTATGCCGGATAATCTGGTTATGGTGATGGCCACGCTGCACGGCAAGCCGATCGGTAGCGCGCTGTGTTTTAAAAACGCAACAACCCTGTTTGGCCGCTATTGGGGCTGCCGCGAAGAGTACGACTGCCTGCATTTTGAGGCCTGTTACTACCAGGGGATAGAGTATTGCATAGCGCATGGATTGCAACGATTCGACCCGGGTGCGCAGGGCGAGCATAAAATTCAACGTGGCTTTATTCCAATAAAGACCTGGTCCAGCCACTGGATTGCGCACGCGGAGTTTCGCGCCGCGATCGCGCAGTTTTTACATGATGAAACACAGGGAGTGGAAGCTTATCGCAGCGAGTGCTGCGCAATGCTGCCGTTTAACTCGCAGTTTTGTGAGACTGCAGCGGTGAAGGAATTGATTGAAAACGGCTAGTGAACGTGCGCACGGCGCATCCTACGCGTTTATTTTTTGCCAATACAATAAACGATTGTTGGCCGGTAAGGCGAAGTCGTTGCGCAATGTAAACCCTGCGGCCTGTGCCAGTGCATCGACTTTTTCGAAGTCTCTAATACCACTGAGCGGATCGCGGGCTCGCAGCGACTGATCAAACTGTGCGTTGCTGGCACTGGTGTACTCGCCGTCGTAATTGAAGGGGCCATAAATACACAGCTTGCTGTCTGTGCCAAGATTACCCTGCAACAGCTGAAACAACGTTTCTACTTCGGACCAAGTCATAATATGCAGCGTATTGGCCGAAAATACGGCGTCAACGTCGTCGCAAGGCCAGCGTTGACAGTTCACGTCGAACTCCAGCAGCGGCGGCAGGTTGGCAAGGTTAGCTGCGCGGCACCACTGTTCAATGCCTACCAGATGCGCTTCTACATCGCTGGCCTGCCACTGCAAGTGCGGCAACTGTTCGGCAAAGAACGCCGCATGCTGGCCAGTACCGCTACCCACTTCAAGCACGCGCTGACGATCGGCAAATACTTCACGCAGCACATCAGCTATTGGTCGCTTGTTGTTTTCACAGGCTTGCGAGAACGGTTTGCTCATTGTTTCGCGCCAAAGACTTTTTTCAACAACTCGGTTGTACGCGCTGCGGGGTTAGCGCGAATCTCGGCTTCTTCCTGGGCAAGGTAATAGAAGATACCGTCCATACCTTTAGCGACAGTGTAATCGGTGAGGTTGCCTTTCAGATCGGGGGCGAATGGAAGTGATTCATACTTGCCCATTATCTTGTCATAGTTTTTAACGGCGCCAACTTCCGCCAGGCTTGCACCGACTACGGGGCGCATTTCCTTTTGCAGAGGGGCGGTCATTTTCGATTTGAAGTATTCGGTCGCCGAATTTTTCGGGCCACTGTAGATTTTTTTCGCATCCTCTATGCTCATTTCACTAATTGCGGTTATGAACAGTTTTTTTGCCTTCGGTGTGGCCGCTTCCGCCGCGCGATTAAGCTGCAATTCGAGTTCATCCAGCCTGTCGCCCGCACCGGCCTTGTTCAGCCATTTTCTGGCGCTCTGCATTTTTTCGGGCAACGGAATGTGAATGGCACTGTCGGTGTTGAACCCGTCCGGTTTACCTAGTTGGCCAACGACTTTCTCGGTACCTACTTTTAAGGCTTCCTTCAACCCCGCGCTGATATCACCGGTACTTAACACGCCGCCTGCAGCAGCATCGCTGCTCTGGTTTAACAATTCCTTGCCTTTGTCCATCCAGCTGCCGTCAGCCTGGGCCGTAGTGCAGCCGACCAACACGATACAGGCCAACAGTGGCAAACAGCGTAAAACAGATAGGTCGGTGAACCTGGATGCAGCGGTCCATTTTTTATTTATCATAGCAATGCTCTTTAGTAGCAAACACAGAGTTCGCCAGCTTAGCACGAGACAACGAAAAGCTGAATTTAGCAACTTGCTTGCTCAATTAACGCCAGTTTTTGCGCGCGCTTTAAACGCTTTAACTCGACCTCGCGCCGACTGGCCGAGCTGCGGTCATGGCCACTTTCCTGATAGACGACGCGCAACGGTGCCTTGCCGCGAAGATACTTAGCACCTACTTTGCCTGCGCCGTGCTGCTGCAAACGGCGTTCAACATCGGTGGTGATGCCGGTATACAGCGAGTGATCGTTGGATTCAATAATGTATACAAACCATTGCGCGGGCGCGGCGACTTCACTCATGTGGTCTGCTCGCCAAACGTCACTAGCAAGGGCTCGCCGCCTGCTTGCCAGAGTGGATATTTGAGCATCACGGACGTGAATAATGGGCTGTCTAGATGGTACTGCAACCAGCGCCGCAGATGAGGATAAGACGCGCTCGCAAACCAGCTGCTATCAACGTTGGAAAACTGCCGTATAAACGGGAATATCGCCTGGTCGGGCAGGCGGCTGCGATCACCCAGCAGAAAGGCATTTGTCGCCAGCCTGTTTTCTAACGGCAGCAAAAACACTTCGGCCTCGCGCCGATGCTCCTGCTCGGTGCGCTCAGGGAAGCGCACCCAGTATTTGTAGCGATTCAATGCCTGCTTAAAGGGACCATCGTTGCTGGCAATGAATTCATCGCTGAGCTTTTTTTCTGCAGGGGTTTGCGGCAGCCATTGGGCGGGATCGCTTTGTTGCAAGGCCCACTGCATGAGGTCCAGGCTTTCGTCCAGCAGCGTGCCATCGGCAAGCTGCAGTATCGGCACGGTGGCCTTGCTGGAAACGGCGAGCATGTCTGCCGGTTTATCTTTTAGCAGAATTTCACGCAGTTCAACGCGAATGCCAGCGTACGCCAATGCTAGGCGTGCGCGCATCGCATAGGGGCAGCGGCGAAATGTGTAGAGGATGGGGCTAGTCATTTTGCAACGACGAAACTTTGTTCGCGACTGACGTCGCGAATGTTGCACCAAGCGCGCCGCACTACACGAAAAAGTCAGTGTTCTCCATGCCCAGCTGCATCGCGCCGAGATTACGCGCAAACGGCGTGGGATTGTTCGCAACGTGCGCACGCGCCGTATGAATATCCAGGAAGCTATTTTGAATTTCGCTGCCAAGAAATACCGAACGCCCGCCAGCTGAGTTGAACAGGCTGTCAATAGCGGCGATACATTTTTCGATTACCTGCGAAGCCTGATAACGATACAACACGCGATCGATCAGTGGAATTTCTTCGCCGCTGTTGACTGCATCCATCATGCGGTCAAAATTACGATACAGAATTGCTTCGATTTCATCGACCTTGTTGGTTGCCTCGGCCACCAGCATTTGCGTTGCCGTGTCCTGGGCGAGCTTGGTAGGGTCGTTACTCGCCTTGCCCATTGCACCTTGCTTGAACAGCTCTATTGCCGAGCGGGTTGCGCCTATCGCAGGCGAGCAGACGGTGCGCGCGAAAATTTGCGCCCAGGGAACGCGATACAGCGGCGCATCATTGGTGGCGTAGCCCGGATTCGTTAGCTGAAAACCATCGATCTGGCGGTGCGTTCTGTATTCCGGTACAAACACATCGTCTACCACAATATCGTTACTGCCGGTGCCTTGCAGTCCCATGGCCTGCCAGGTGTCTTCAATTTTGTAGTCCGGCATGGGCACCAAAAAAGTACGGTAGCCGTCATTTGGCACGATAGCGCCTAACAGTACCCAGGTGCAGTGGTCCGAGCCGCTTGACCAGCCCCAGCGACCACTGAGTTTAAAGCCGCCATCGACGACTTCCACTTTACCGAGCGGTGCGTAGGAAGAGCTAACGCGTGTATGGATGTTTTCATCCCACACGTCTTTTTGCGCGCGCTCGTCCATTAGCGCTAATTGAAATGCGTGAACCGCGATAATCCCGCTCGCCCATGCGGTTGACATGCAGGCCTCGGAGAGCTTTATTGCGGTTTTAAAAAAACCCTGCGGAGACATTTCATAACCGCCGAATTGGCGCGGCTGTAAAGCCAGGAAGAAACCTGTTGCTTGCAGTTCGTCGATGGATGCCTGTGGCACTTTGCGTAGCTTACGCGTCTCATCTGTCCGCTCTTTAATACGCGGCAAAAGCGCTTCTACCGACTCGAACAGATTCTGTTCAAGCTGTTGTTGGTAGTCCGTTTCCTGCGAAAGCGGTTGAGCTGAGTTCATGGCGCACCTGTTTTATGTCTGGATTGGGTCTACGTAATTTGCGTTATTGAATAAGTGCCAGATCATTTGCCTTCACTGCCATGACGATAAGCACCGATAAATCTGGAATGCAAAGTTAAATTATCATAAAAGTCAGCTTAGAGGCCAGTTGAACGGATTACAGTTCTGACAACTATCACGACGTTTAATCGCCTGATAATGGAATATATCTCCGGCGAACCACATTTGCGCTCAGCGCGTGCGGCTATCGCATTACACTAGCTTCTACCTTTCTTTCTGCGTGCGGTTAGGCCAAGCCCAGCCAGCGCCGATAGCATTAGCAGCAATGCTCCAGGAATAGGCACGACCTGGGCTTCAATTCTCGCCGCTATTATCTCGTGCGTAGCTGCCGATGGATGAAACTGGTCCCAGAAAAAATATTCATCAGGGTTTGCACACACGGCTCCGGTAGCGCCCTGAAAGCACGCGTCAGTAGCGTTGCTTAAGCCGAAAGCCCCCGGGTTGGAAACGATTTCGTTGGTTACGCCAAACAGGTCGAACATCATCACGTTGGCATCCAGCTCCAACTCCAAATCGCCCAGCGCTGACTCAATCTCATTATTAAGCAGCACTGTTATGGCAGTCGCCAGTGCGGCGCCGTTCTCACCCCCGGCTTGCGCTTCGGGAGTCAAACCCAGATTCGGCAGATTGGACACCAGGATATTGTTCGCTCCCGCGTCGCTTAAATCACTGACAATACCGGCTAGCGAACTCGCTGACTGGGATATGTCTATCGTCCCTCCAGCAGCCAGAGTACGTAAATCGTTACCTCCGCCAAGCACCACATACAGTGCTTCAGGATCGGCGACGCCGTTAGTGGATTCAAGGAACGTGTCGACTTGCCGCGTGAGCGGCGGCACAACAGTAGCCCCTGTAGTTGGCGGTGTAAGAGAGCCATCGTAGGTGTTTATTTCAGCACCACCCACCGCGTAGTTAGTTCCACCCGCTAAAGAATTCAGCGAACTAACACCCAATGAGTCCGCCAGCACACCAGCGTAGGTGGGCCCATTGCTAAATTGACCATTGAAATAAGGCGCACCCGGAAAGTTACCACCCTCCAACGCAAAGCGGTTGCCGGTATCTGACAGGCTATCGCCAAAAACGACGAGACTGGACGGTGCTGTAATCGCATGTACTGTCGACGCGGTTAAAACAAAAACCAGTGTTGCACATTTAAAGATTGCACAACGGATGTTACGGATGGAAGAGTTCATGCCTACACCTCTGTACCTGAGGGATTGCTGGCCCAATCAGCACCAACAAAGGGTCAGGAATTAGTTGTTAGACTCTTAGCGAGAGCCAATACTTCGACTGTATAGAACGCAACTACTCTTGGGAAGACCAAAAATAGTTAAATTGATGCGCACGCTAGCTAACACTCTCTTTGCTAGCCCTGCATTGAAGTAGGGGAATGCAGCGCAGAAGCAAAGGAGCGTCAACCTGATAGCTAAGATCGGTCTGGATTGCAGCAGCGGCGCGTGCAGCGATGACGACAGTCAAACAACACTTATGTCGACAAGAACGAGGCGGTATTGCCTCTCGCTCGGCGTGGATGGCAAAGCGCTGGCCGTCGAAGTAGCTCAGCCGGGGCAGACCGCTAACAGGGCTGAACGTCAATGGCTTAGCGCGTTGGCCCGCACCGACTTAGCTGCAAGCGATCTGGATAGCGTGCAGATTAGTGCCAGTTTCGAGTCTTGTGTTTGCATTTTGTTTCCTTAGTTTATTTTTTATTCAATCGTGACGACTCGAAACTTGACTGCTTTTTGCACTGCCGGGGCTTGGGTATCAATAGCTAATTCCAGTGTAATTCCACTTTCATAAATAGCCTCGAAAAATATTACAGTAATCTCGATTGCGATTAAACCATCACTCTACCTCGCTTCGAGGCGCACACTAGCCCGCAGTCGAATGCAACTATCACGCAATTTCGGTGATTATGTGCTATTAATTTAGTATCAGGGACAGAATTTTAAGCAGGCCGCATTCATGTCGCAGTACCATATCGGCAGACAACCAATATTCGATAAAGAAATGAATCTGTTTGCCTACGAACTACTTTTCCGCAGCGGTGATACGGCTACCGCCAACGTAATCGACGGCGGCCAGGCAACCTCGCAGGTGATGGTGAACGCCTTCACCGAGATCGGCTTAGACAAGTTAGTGGGCACACAGCATGCGCTAATCAACATGCCGTATGAAATTTTATCGCAACCCGAGCTTATCGCATTCCCGCCACAGCAGGTGATTCTGGAAATTCTAGAGGATGTGACAGTCGACAAGCGGATAATCGAGTCGGTAGCACTTTTGAAAAGCAAGGGTTACCGCTTCGCGCTCGATGATTTTATTTACAGCCCGGAGTGGGAGCCGCTGATCGACATGGCGGAAATCATCAAAATCGATATCACCCAGCTGTCGGCACAAGACCTGGCCGACCACGTTGCACTGTTAAAAGACAAAGGCAAAATCGTGCTCGCCGAGCGTATCGAAAACCAGGAAGAATTCGAGCAGCTCAAGGAGCTGGATTTCGATTACTACCAGGGCTACTTTTTTGCCAAACCGAAGGTGATTTCAGGCAACCGGCTACCTGCAAGCAAAATAAATCTTGTTCAATTGCTGGCTAAACTCAACGCCCCCGATGTGGATGTCGAGGAGCTGACACAGCTGGTGAGCGCCGATATATCACTAAGCGTTAAGGCACTGCGCTTTGTTAACTCACCGGTTACTGGCTTAAAACGACCCATTAACACGGTTCACCAGGCGGTTGTCTTTCTGGGCCTTGATACATTGAAGAGCTGGATGACAGTATTAACAATGACCGGCGTTGACGACAAGCCCACCGCGCTGATTGGCCTGGCGCTGGTGCGCGCAAAGTTCTGCGAGCTGGCAGGCGCACAGCTGGGTGGCGGCAGCAAAGACGCCTTCTTTACCGTTGGGCTGCTATCCGTGCTTGACGCCATGCTCGACAGCGATATGGCTACCGTACTCGAGTCATTAACCTTGTGTGAAGAAGTTCACGCTGCCCTACTTTGCAGGCAAGGTGTGCTGGGTGAGGTGCTGGAGTTTGCCACCAGAATGGAAGCCGTTGACGCTACTCCCGCGACGCTTGGTACATTGAGCATAGAAGCCGTTGCCGAATGTCACTATGCAGCGATGCAATGGGCCGATGCGACGGTCACGGCCTCTTATCAAACTTGAGGGCAGTTGTAATGATTAACGCCGCAAGGCGCCTCGATATTGCGCCGGCGACACGCCCTTCCACTGAATAAATGCACGCCGGAAATTAGACACATCCTGATAGCCCAACATATCGGCAATTTCAAAAATAGATAAAGGACTGGAACGTAAATAGGTCTCGGCCAATTCGCAGCGTAACTGCCGGACAATGCTTTTGTAGCTGGCACCTTCCGCATCGAGGCGGCGGCGCAATGTGCGCGCTCCCAGGTTTAGCTGCCCGGCAACCCTGTCAATTGATGGAAATACACCCGGCGTGGCCAACAGAATCCGCTTCACTCTACGCACGTACTCAGCACTTTGATCGATTTTCGCCAGCAGTTCATCGCATTGATGCTGGTAAAGTTTGAGCATGGCTGGGTTGCCAAAATGCAGCGGCTTGTTAAGCAGTTCGGCCCCGACCAATAATTTGTTTGCAGCGCTGCCGAACACTACGTCGTCGCCAAACAGCGCCCGGTACGCCGCCGCATAGACAGGTGCAGAATAGGTAAAGCGCGCCTTTACCTTGAAATGCGTTTCGGAAAACAAATGCTGCAGGCAGGCGTTAGCAGCGGCAAAAAACAATTCACAGTCCATTGACCCAACGGTCTTTCCCAACATACCGCCGTGTACCGACATCGCCACGTAGTCGCCTTCTGCGGCCACGCGAATATCACAGTTGGGTGAAATCAAGCGGTGGTAACGCGACAGCAAATCCAGTAACTGTCTGAGATCACTGCAACACAACAGGGCGTAGCCGAGCACGCCCAGGGCCGTCAGCGTGAGGCGCTGGCCGTAGTACAGCACCAACGCCTGCTCCCCGGTCAGACGCACAGAGTTATTCAGTAAAGTGACAAAATCTTCGTGGCATACGACGGCTCCCGGCTCTGCCAAGTGCTCGAATTCTATACTCGTGTTGCGCAAAACCTCGTTCGCAGGCACCCCTAACTCGGCAACATACTCAAGCAAAATGGCGACCATGCCGCCGGGCACATCCGGCACTGTGAGCGGGCTTGGCAGCGATTGGGGCATAAGGCACCCTGTCCCGAAATGACTTATTAAAGTCACACAATAACCTTGTGACCACCAGCCATGCAAGTAGTATTGTAAATTATCCCAAGCGTTTCGGAGTTCGATATGAGCGTGCAGATTGTTAACACACCGCAGGAGATTTCTCACTACGCCAAAGAGTCAGCATTGACGCTGAGCGGCGACCAGGTTCAGCACGTGGTCGAAATTTTCAACACGCCACTGACCGGCGCGTTTAACTGGGACTACACATTGCAAGACAACCGCATCAAAAAATTGTACGAGCTGGGCAAAAAACTGAACTGGAACGCGGAAACCGATATCGATTGGACCAAGCCCAGGGCGGAGAGTATTCCCAACGACGTCAATGCCTTTGTCGAATACCCTCCTTATCTGGCACTCAGCGAAGAACAGAAAAAGGAATTTGATCGACATCTGAATTCCTGGACGCTGTCGCAGTTTTTACACGGCGAACAAGGCGCGCTGCTGGTCGCTTCGCAACTCGCCTCATGCGCACCGAGTTACAACGCCAAACTTTACGCCGCTTCGCAAACTTTCGACGAAGCGCGTCATGTCGAGGCGTTTAATAAATACCTGCAAACCAAAGTCGGCTTTATGTACCCGGTCGATAGCGCCTTGAAGGCGCTATTAGACAAGATATTGACCGACCCACGCTGGGATTTGAAATTTATCGGCATGCAGCTGGTGATTGAGGGTTTTGCGTTGTCGGCATTTAACACCATGAAACTGTGCGTGCCTGACACACTACTGCACGATTTGTTGAATTTTATTATCCGCGACGAGGCCCGCCATGTGACCTTCGGGGTAAACTATTTGCAAGAATTTGTCGGTACGCTGAGTGAAGAAGAGAAAGAAGACCGCGCCCGTTTCGCCTATGAGGCATGTGTGGTAGCACGCGAACGCATGATACCCACCGACGTTTTCAGCCACTTCGGCTGGGATGTCGACTCGGCGCGGCAGGTTTATCTCGACGGTCCCATGTCGAAAAACTTCAGAAGCCTGCTGTTCACCCGCATTATGCCCAACCTGCGGCGCATTGGCTTACTCACCGAGGGCGTGCGGCCGCTGTTCGACGAACTCGGTATTCTGGAATATGAAAATATGCCGGACGATGGCGATATCGACTGGGCGGAATTGAGCAAACCCCTCAGCGCGGCCTAGCACGGCGCAGCCTGCGTTAGTTGCAGCGACCAGCATAGGTTAATACCCGCCCCAGCTTTCGACTTCCCAGCGCCGGCCCAAATACATGGCCGTTCCAGACGCATTCGCCAGCAATAAAAACACCGCTTACAACGCCATCGGAGCGGTTTACCAATTGTTGGGTTTCGAAAATTTCACGATAAATCATGACGCGATGTGCGTCGCTGTCGTATTGCGCTAACTGTTCAGGGTCGATCAAAACAATATCCGCCTGGGAGCCAATATTCAACGTACCAACGTCAAGTCCAAAAAACTCTGCAGGCTCGGAAGTAAGCCGCTGCACCGCTCTGGCAACCAGCTCCATCGAGTCGCGCTGGGCAATTTGCAGCGTCAGCAAGTTGCCGTCAAAAAAGGCGAGATTGGTCAGGTGTGCGCCGCTGTCGTTAAAACCGGGTAAATTGTTGGGGTTGAATAGCGCCCGTTTAACCTCCTCTGGTCGATCATTGGCAATAATCATCCACCAGCGCAGGTCTTTATCAAATGCGCGTAGCAGGTGCATGAGAAAATCGGCTTCATCACCGATGGGGTCAGGGCAGCCACGAAAAAACTCTTTCTCTGGAGAAGTGTTTACCGAGCCGAAGTTTTTCTGAAAGGTCAGCAAGCGTTGATAAATTTCACCCAGGCTAAGCCCGGTCCATTCCGCAACCGGACACATCTCAACAAACATCTCATCCAGATTGCGGCTAAAATTGAAGCCGCTCTTGCCGTTGAACCAGTCGTGTTTAAATTCCTCAATAAATTCAGGATCGTTCAACAAGGCCAGCCGCCCTTCCCGGTCGTCAAGCTCGCAGGAAATGAGCCTGGCGGTGGAGGGAATCTCTTCCAGCAACGGCGTGGTCACGCCGTCGCCCCACATTTTAAACGGCGCGGACAGTGCTTGAAAATGGAACTTACCCTGCAGCAAACGCGAGTTAAACACCCCCCCCAGGAGGCCAAGCAATTTACTGGCACGGCGGTCGGCAATGAAGTCCAGTGCCGCCAGCGCGCTTACGCGCAGTGGCTTTCCATATAAACGCCCACTGGTTAACAGGAAGCGCTTCAGCATGCGCAGGCGATTTTCAGGGTCTGGGGTCGCCTGCCACACGCGGCCGAGGTCGCGCAACGTGTTGGTCAGCGTGCGTAGCTCTTTATCGGTGGCGAACTGAGTGGGAATGCGTGACTCTTTATTCGGATCATTTGCCAGAAAATGGAACGGCAGCGCGTCGGTTGAAAAGCCGATGTAACCATGCTGCAGCGCATCTAACAGCAAATCGTTCATCTGCTGTATTTCTGCGTCGCTGGGGTCGCGCGAGATGCTGTCTTGCAAACCCATCACCTCTATGCGCAGCATGGAGTGCGGCAATAACGGCGCGATGTTCGGGCCGAGGGCGATGTGATCGAAGTGCTGCAAATAGCCGGCGGGCGTGTCCCAGGTCAACGCGTCGGCGCATTTTTGCAGTACGTGCTTAGGAATATTCTCAACCCGTGCGAAGCAGTCAACCACCGGGTTTTGGTCCTGCTGCGCCTGAGCGCCAAACGCCACGCCCAAGCTGCAGTTGCCGACGATGGCAGTGGTTGTGCCGTGGCGCACGGCTTCTCCCAGTGCGGGATCAATTTCCACCTCAAGATCAAGATGCGTATGAATATCGAGCAGCCCGGGCATTAGCCATTGACCGCTGGCGTCAATTATCTGCGTGTTCGCGCCGGTCGCAAGATTTTGCCCACGCGCCGCTATTTTACCGTCGCTTAACGCAATATCTTCTTGCTGCGGCGGCCCGCCGCGACCATCGAAGACCAGTGCGCCGGCTATTACCGTGTCGAAGCCAGTCGTTTCGTTCATAATACCCACTCTTTGACGCAATCCGCATAGTACAGATAAACCGCAGCTTGCCAAGTCAACGTAAACCCCTTTTAATAGTTTTGTATTTACCCATCTCTAGCAGTTCACTCAGGTAAGACGTATGCCAAGTCGTATCACACTCGCCGTTGTAACCATCTTATGCTTGTTTGGTTGCGGGTCACAGGAAGAACCCGAAAAATCGACCGAGAAAATAAAGCAAAAACCGCAGCAATCTCTGGCTGAACGGCTAAGCACAGCGCAGCCCAACGAGGTCATTGAAGTTGCCGCCGGACGCTATGCACTGGATGCCGGCCTCAGCATTACTGCCGATGGCGTGACTCTGCGCGGGGCGGGCGTAAACGACACAGTACTCAATTTCACCAATCAGCAGCAGGCCAATGCCGCTTTAATGGTCAAGTCCAACAACGTGGTGATTGAAGATATGGCTATTGAGAACAGCAAAGCTGAGGCAATCAAAGTGGAGGGTGGTAACAATCTCGCCATTCGTAACGTTCGGACCGAGTGGACCGGTGAGCCTAAAAGTAGTAACGGTGCCTACGGCATTTACGTATCACAGGCTGAAAACGTGTTAATCGAAAACTCCGTCGCCATCGGCGCATCAACTACCGGCATTTACGTTGGGAACTCTAATAATATCATTGTGCGCAACAATCGCGCTGAATTTAACGTGACAGCGATTGAATTGAGCAACAGCAGCAACGCCGATCTTTACAAAAACACCGCACTGAAAAATAGCAGCGGTATTCTGGTTATCAATCTGCCAAACAACGCAAAAACCAGTAGGAACATACGCCTGCACAATAACAAGGTGTATGCCAATAACAACGCCAATTTTGGCGAAGGTAACGCCGAGTCGACGGCGGTGGCGGTGGGCTCGGGCATAGTCATTAACGCGGCCGACCGGGTTGAGATATTCAGCAACTATATCGGCGACAATAAAACTGCGAATATTATTATCGGCAGCTATTTTACTGCTGCCTATTTCTCTAACAAGGAGGCTATGGTTGACGGCTTTGACCCCTACCCGGAAGGTATTTTGATCTATGCCAACAAATTTTCCGGCGGTGGTGAAGCGCCGGAAAAGCTTGATTGGGAAGCACTGCGTGAGGCAAACTTCGGCACCAACGGCAGCCTGTCAGACATTGTGTGGGATGGTTACACCAATCCGGCTAAAGAGAAACTCGCCGCCAGCGATAAGATCTGTGTCGATAATGCCCAGGCCAACATCGTCAATATAGACGCGGCAAATAACTATAAAAACGTCAATAAGAGCATGCGACCGCATCACTGTTTATTGCCCAAATTGCCTGCCATCACCCTGCCCGACGCGTCCTAGCGCGCCGCGGGTAAGAGAAAAATGCGCCACGGCAATTTTGAAGACACGCCGGATAGCAAGATAAACTGGAAAATGCTGGCCATGATCTGGCCGTACCTGCTGGAATATCGCGCCCGGGTGGCAGTCGCAATGGCCTGCCTGATCATGGCTAAGGTCGCCAGCGTCGGCGGACCGTTTATTCTCAAGTACATTGTCGACGCGCTGGACGCCGAGTCCAACGGTGCTGCGCGCGCGCTATTGGTGCCGGTAGGGTTGGTGCTGGCCTACGGCGTTGCGCGCTTTGCCAATGTGTTGTTTGGTGAATTGCGCGATACCGTATTTGGCCGCGTCACCGAGCGCGCCATGCGCCGCATCGGCCTGCAGCTGTTCGAGCACTTGCACAAACTCGATTTAGACTTTCATTTGAATCGCCGCACCGGCGGCTTGTCGCGTGATGTGGAGCGCGGCACCACCGGCATCAGTTTTCTGATGCGCTTTTTTGTGTTCAATATTGCACCAACATTTATTGAGATCTTGCTGGTAGTCGGCATTCTGCTGTTTAACTACGGCTGGGGGTTTGCGGCGATTACACTGGTCGCCGTGGTCTGCTATGTCGCCTATTCCATCCGCGCCACCGAGTGGCGCACGCGCTTTGTGCGCGAGTCTAACCGGGCCGATTCCGCCAGTAACACCCGCGCACTTGACAGTCTGTTGAACTATGAAACGGTAAAGTACTTTACTAACGAAGACTTTGAGGCGCGACGATACGACAAAGAGCTTGCAGCCTGGGAGGCAGCACGCCGCAAAAATCGCCTGTCGTTGTTTGCCCTGAACGGCGGGCAAGCACTCATTATCGCCGCCGCCATGACCGGCATGATGATGCTGGCAGCCAGCCGCGTGGCCGCAGGCGCAATGACCATTGGCGACTTTGTGTTAATTAACGCTTTTATGTTGCAACTGTTTTTACCGCTGAATTTTCTCGGCTTCGTGTACCGGGAAGTTAAGGGCTCAATGGCCAACATCGAGCGCATGTTCGATTTGCTGGCCGAGCAGCCGAAGATAGTCGACGCCCCCGATGCGCGCGACCTGCCGATTGACAATACGGGCGAACAGCAGTGCGGCATTCGCTTCGAGAATGTTTCATTTCACTACCGCGCTGACCGTCCGATACTGAAAAATATTAGCTTCACAGTGCCAGCAGGCCAAAAATTTGCCGTTGTCGGTGCCAGCGGTGCCGGTAAGTCTACGCTGGTGAAGCTGCTGTTTCGATTTTACGATGTTACCGCCGGCAGCATCCGCATTGATGGCCACGATATTCGCGACCTAACACAAAAGTCTTTGCGCGGTGTGATCGGCATCGTACCGCAAGACACCGTGCTGTTTAACGACAGTATTTTTGAAAACATTCGCTACGGCCGACCCAAGGCCAGCGATGATGAAGTACGTGAAGCGATTCAACATGCACATCTGCAGGACTTTATCGCTGAACTACCCGAAGGGGCTGACACCATGGTGGGCGAGCGTGGTTTAAAACTCTCCGGCGGCGAGAAACAGCGCGTTGCCATTGCCCGCACTATATTAAAACGCCCGCCTATTCTTGTGTTCGACGAAGCCACCTCATCGCTGGACAGTAAATCAGAGCAGGCGATTCTCCGTGCGATAAGAGAAGTAGCCGAAGGGCATACCAGCCTCGCAATCGCCCACCGTCTTTCCACCGTGGTGGACGCCGATCAGATCATCGTGCTCGATCACGGTGAGATTGTCGAACAAGGCAGTCACGACGACTTACTGGCACGCGGCCAGCGCTATGCGGAGCTTTGGCGGGTGCAGCAGAAAGAGAATCGAGACGCAGTGACGCCGTAAAAACCCCGTCTGCTGCTTTGCGCCGCGCGCTGTTGTTCGAATCGTGCGGCCAGACCGATCGCTGCTGGCCTGCTCGCTGGCATTTGATCCAAATCAAATTAACCTCAGATTTTGCCGGCCAGCAGACGCTTTAAACGCGAATGATTTGCATACAGACCAATTGTGCGTAACCTTGGCAGCCTCGATAGTGGCAACTTTTCTAGTATGGTGTAAAGGGCACACCGTAAGGTTCTTTACTGTACCGTCTTTTTCTAAGTGAACAATCCAGGGTGTTTGTGATGAATAACATAGATTTGTCCGTTTATGGCATTAGCGATGTGACCGAGCTGGTCTACAACCCTTCGTATGAGATGCTGTTTGAAGAAGAAATGCGAGACGACCTGCAAGGTTATGAATGCGGCGAACTGACGGAAATGGGAGCCGTCAACGTGAAAACCGGTATATTTACCGGCCGATCGCCGAAAGATAAGTACATCGTGCTGGATGATGTCAGCCGGGACAATATCTGGTGGAACTCTGCAACCGCGCCGAACGACAACAAGCCCATCGCACCCGAAGTATGGGACGATCTCAAGCAAACGGTAGTGAATCAACTGTCGGGCAAACGCCTGTTCGTGGTAGACGCATTCTGTGGGGCTAACGAAAAAGTGCGCATGAAAGTTCGCTTTATCGTCGAAGTCGCATGGCAGGCGCACTTTGTGAAGAACATGTTTATCCGCCCCAGCGACGAGGAGCTTGAGCACTACGGTGAACCAGACTTCGTGGTGCTGAATGGCTCAAAGACTAGCAACGACAAGTGGCGCGAACACGGCTTGAACTCCGAGGTGTTCACCGTATTCAATATGACCGAAAAAATGCAGGTCATCGGCGGCACCTGGTACGGCGGCGAAATGAAAAAAGGCATGTTCGCCATGATGAATTACTACTTGCCACTGGAACGTATGGCGGCCATGCACTGTTCGGCCAACGTTGGTGCAAACGGCGATACGGCGATATTTTTCGGCCTCTCCGGTACTGGCAAAACTACGCTCTCCACCGACCCGGAGCGCCAACTTATCGGCGACGACGAGCACGGCTGGGACGACGCAGGCATCTTTAATTTCGAGGGCGGCTGCTACGCCAAAACCATCGACCTGGACCCGGACAGCGAGCCCGACATTTATCGTGCCATCCGCCGCAATGCGCTACTCGAAAACGTGACCGTCGATAGCAATGGTAAAATTGATTTCAGCGATCACTCGATCACCGAAAACACGCGTGTGTCGTATCCTATTTACCATATCGACAATATCGTTCGCCCCGTGTCGCGCGGCGGGCACGCCAGCAAGGTTATCTTCCTGACCGCCGACGCTTTCGGCGTGCTGCCACCGGTGGCAGCGCTAACGAAAGAGCAGACCCAATACCATTTCCTGTCGGGTTTTACCGCCAAACTGGCAGGCACCGAACGCGGTATTACTGAACCGGCACCAACGTTCTCGGCCTGTTTTGGCAAGGCATTTTTAACCCTCCATCCGGTTACCTACGGCGAGGAGCTGGTGCGCAAAATGGAGACTGCCGATGCAAAGGCCTATTTGGTGAATACCGGCTGGAATGGTTCAGGCAAACGAATTTCGATTAAGGATACCCGCGCGATCATCCACGCAATCCTCAACGGCGAAATTGAAAACGCCGAATTAAAGCAGCTACCGATTTTCAATCTCGCCATGCCAATAGCATTAACCGACGTCGACCCCGAGATTCTTGATCCGCGCGATACTTATGAGGATGCCAGCCAATGGCAGGAAAAAGCCGTTGATCTGGCGCAGCGGTTTATCGATAATTTCGTTCAATATACCGACAATGAGGCAGGACAGGCACTGGTGGAGGCTGGGCCGCAGTTGTAAATCCTGATGTTGCCTGAACTTTCGAGCCAGGGGGCTTGCCGAGAGATTTTTTGATCTTGACGCTTCCTGGCTTAGAAAAGCGCAGATTATCGGCGCGAGTAGTCTTTCTAGACGTGATCATGCCATTTTCTACGCTATGACTGAGGTCGATCAGCCTCTTCACGTTTTGCTTCTCTTATGCCGGCGCCTGGCTGCAGTATAAACAGCGGTGAGCATCAGCATGCTAATACTCCATGGCGACAGCGCACCGCCACCGCCGCCACCATTGCTCACCGATACGACTACTGTCTCCGTAAGCAACGTTGTATTGCCTGCATCGAAAGTCAGGTCAGTAATGTACTCCGCGCCGAATGCCACTTCTACCAGCGGGTTCTGCGTGGGCACGTTGTTTGAGTTTTGGATACGGCCCCTGCCGTTGGCATTGAGCTCAAATAAAGCCGGATGAAAACGCTTATTATCGACTTCCCGCGCATTGAACGTGAAGACAATTTCGTTACCAACCAACTCGGCAACCTGCACGCCGTCACTTAGCACAGCGGTTTCTGCAATTTCGAAGCTTAGCGAACTGCCTTGCGCATAAAACTCTGCGCCGGTCATACTGCGCAGCAGATCAAAAGAGGGAAACTCAGACGGCGTGCCCGCCTGCAGATCGCCGGTGACCTGATAATCGACGCTGATAAGTTGCGGATTAATATACACGCCAGCAGCCAACGGTGCGTCGATTTCGATAGTGATGGTAAAGAAATCAACATCGCTGAATATATTGGTAATTTGGTAATCGCTGCTGGATGTAGACAGCGTCATGGTTTGAGCGCTGGCCAGCGTGCAGGCGATAGAACCGATAACGAGCGTGAGGGCTGAACGAAACATTGAGCTCACCTTTTATACAAATTGCGTATGGTCATCGCGTGTGTTAATTATGCGCGACTGCCAATAGTCGCACAGATCTACGCAGAAAACACTCGTGTCACGCCTGCTAGGCGTGGGTCGGTTCACGCCAGTCTCATAGCGCGGTCGGGCCTGCCTTTAAAGCTGTGAACCCTGCCACATCTCCAAGCACTGTAACTTTCTCAGTGGCGTCTATACTCAAGTCATTACAAATAATTTTTGCAACAGCTTAAATCGTTAAACTGAGATCGAGACATCAATCGTACACGCCAGGAGGCCTCCATGCTTGCCAACTCAATAGATAAAGACTCAACATCTGAAAACAAATATCGACTCATTACACGTAGCGATTTCGACGGGCTAGTGTGCGCAGTGTTGCTCAAGCACCTGAACATGATTGACGATATAACATTCGTACACCCGAAAGACATGCAAGACGGCAAGATAGAAGTCAGCGAGCGTGATATTTCCACAAATCTGCCGTTTGTAGATGGCGTACATCTTGCGTTCGACCATCACCACTCTGAAATGATTCGCAACGAAGAGTTAGACAATCACGTCATCGATCCAAAAGCGCCGTCGGCGGCACGGGTGGTATTCGACTACTACGGCGGCTTCAACAGCTTCCCCGAGGAATGGGACGACATGATGCAAGCCGTTGACCGTGGCGACTCGGCGCAGTTCAACAAGGAGCAGGTGCTTAATCCGCAGGGCTGGGATCTATTAAACTTTTTGATGGACGCACGTACCGGTTTGGGCAGGTTTCGTGAATTTAGAGTGTCAAATTACAATTTGATGATGGACCTTATTGACTATTGCGGGCATAACGGCATTGAACAGATTCTGCAGCTTCCCGACGTGGTGGAAAGAGTAGAACTTTACCGCGAGCAGGCCGAACTTTTTAGAGAACAACTGCAAGACTGCGCTACTGTGCACAAAAACCTCGTGGTGCTGGACTTAAGAGATCAGGAAGTGATACATGCGGGCAATCGATTCATCATTTATGCGATGTTCCCAAAGTGCAACATTTCCATTCATGTGATGTTGGGTTTTCAAAAGCAGAATACAGTATTCGCCGTCGGCAAATCGATATTTGACAGAAGCTCCAAAACACAGGTCGGTGAGCTTATGCTCAAATACCATGGCGGTGGCCACGAAGCTGCAGGCACCTGTCAGGTGACGCACGACGAGGCGCAAAAAACGCTGCAGGAATTGATTTCGCAGATAAACGCAGACGGCTGATCTGCGCTTAAACCCACAACCAACTGTGGTGGTTGCCGGTAGCTTTCTGGCAACCTGGCCGCCCCGCGTGAAACTGGTTCACTGTCACTGACCCGGCAAAATGATGACAGTCTGTTTGCACAAGGCCAGCGAATTAGCCGTATAATCCTGCGCCATGCAGGTATCTCCCTTACAAGTTCTACAGAACACCTTCGGTTTTGAGCAATTTCGTGGCCAGCAGGAAGCGGCGATTGGCGAGCTGGTAGCAGGCCGCGATGCGCTGGTACTGATGCCCACCGGTGGCGGTAAGTCACTGTGCTATCAAATCCCTTCAATAGTGCGTGACGGCGTTGGTGTTGTCGTGTCGCCGCTGATCGCGCTGATGCAGGATCAGGTCGACGCGCTGGCTTTGCTGGGCGTGCGCGCCAGCTTTCTAAACTCAACCTTAAGCAGCCTCGAAGCCAACGCCATTGAGCAGGATTTACTGCAAGGCAACATCGATTTGCTCTACATCGCGCCTGAGCGCCTGCTGCAGGAGCGCACGCTGAACCTGCTGAACCAGGCACCTATTGCGCTGTTCGCCATCGACGAAGCGCACTGCGTTTCGCAGTGGGGGCACGACTTTCGAGTCGACTACTTGCAGCTCAGCATTTTGCACGAGCGCTTTCCGAATGTACCACGCATCGCCCTCACCGCCACCGCCGACGAACGCACGCGCAAGGAAATTGTGCAACGTTTGCGGCTTGAGGAGGGGCAAAAATTTATCAGCGGTTTTGACCGGCCGAATATTCAGTACCGCATCACGCAAAAAGATAACGCCAAACAGCAGCTGTTGCGCTTTCTTCGCCGTGAGCACGAACACGACGCCGGCATCGTCTATTGTTTGTCACGTAAAAAAGTCGAAAGCACCGCTCAGTGGCTAAATGACGAAGGCTTCAATGCCCTGCCCTATCACGCCGGGTTGGATGCCAGCATAAGGCAACGGAATCAGCAGAGTTTCCTGCGCGAAGAAGGTGTCATCATCGTCGCCACCATCGCCTTCGGCATGGGCATAGACAAACCCGACGTGCGCTTTATCGCCCACCTCGACTTACCAAAAAGCCTTGAGGCGTATTATCAGGAAACCGGTCGCGCCGGCCGCGACGGCGAACCTGCCACGGCGTGGATGGCCTACGGCTTACAAGATGTGATCAAACTTAGGCAAATGCTCGACGGCTCACAGGGCAGCGACGAACACAAACGCGCCGAACGTCACAAGCTGGACGCCATGCTCGGCTTATGCGAAATCACCAGCTGCCGCCGCCACGCTTTGCTGCACTATTTTGGCGACCACAGCCCCGAGCAGTGCGGTAACTGCGACGCCTGCCTGACGCCCATCGACACCTGGGACGGCAGCGTGGCGGCGCAAAAGGCATTGTCCTGCGTCTACCGCAGCGGCCAGCGCTTTGGCGTCGCCCACCTGGTTGACGTGTTACGTGGTGATGCAACCGCCAAAGTCGAGCAGTGGAATCATCAGCAATTATCCACCTTCGGCGTTGGCGCCGACCTTGATGCCGCCCAATGGCGCTCTGTGTTTCGCCAACTAGTAGCGCGCGGTTATTTACGGGTTGATGTTGAAGGCTTTGGCGCGCTGCAACTAACCGAGAAATGCCGCCCGCTGCTGCGTGGCGAGGAAACGATTACACTAAGGCGCGACGTAAAAGAAACCATAACGAAAAAACCGCGTGGCGATCGCAAAATCAAGGACGACGACAAAGCGCTGTGGGAAGCCTTACGCGACTGCCGCAAACAGCTGGCCGACGAACAAGGCGTACCTCCCTATGTCATCTTCCACGACGCCACGCTGATGGAGATGTTGCATTATCGCCCTCTCGCTGCCAAGAAGTTGCTGCAACTCAATGGCGTTGGCGAAACCAAGCTTGAACGTTACGGCGATGCGTTTATTGCCGTGATTGCCGCCCACGAACAAAACTGATCGATTACTGCATGCCGCTTGACCTGCCGTTCGAATACGATATCACCCGCTCGAAGCGCAAAAGCGTTGCGATATACGTGCGCAATGGCCGCGCCGAGGTGCGCGCACCGCTGCGCGTGTCAAAAAAATGGATTGAAGGATTTATCCAGCAAAAAGTCGACTGGATAAGCAAACAAATCGATGAGCAACAGCGCAAGGCGGCCGAGTCGTTCACGCTAAGCGACGGCGCTGAGATTCTGTATTTAGGCGAACCGGTGCGCATTTGCATAGCGGCGGACAACAGCCGTGGCGTGATGTTACGCGACGATACGCTGCACGTTCCTGCCAACGATTTGTTCAACTGCAGCGAGGATTACTTCTATACCTGGCTGGAGCAACAGGCGCGCGAATACATCACACCACGCGCCGAGGCCTTAGCCAATGAGCTAGACCTTGCGCATCGCTTGCAAAAAGTTCGCTTTCGGAAAACGAAATCGCAGTGGGGCCACTGCTCCAGCAAAGGCGTAGTGCAATACAACTGGCTAATCATGCTGGCACCAGTCCGTTGCGTTGACTACCTCATCGCCCACGAAGTTTGCCATCTCCAACACATGAACCATTCGAAGACTTATTGGGCGTTGGTGGAGTCGGTTTGCCCGCACTATAAAGAATCACGGCGCTGGATCAAGGCTAATGAGCACAGGTTGTTTATCTAGGCGCGAGCCGTTAAGCACACTAGGGTCGAATTTACTCAACCGATGAAGCTAACTCAAGAGTGACGAGTTCTCGCCCCATTTTCACCTCGATTTACTTAGGCCTTCATGGTCATCGACCCACTCCGCTGTCAGCTGATC
>RCMY010000544.1_pt1 | contig 35490 bp, 26 predicted proteins | sample 2041341 | NCBI WGS metagenome assembly RCMY01 (sample SAMN09708234, study PRJNA481090) | Marine sediment metagenome, whole genome shotgun sequencing project. | reverse complement strand
ACGTCCGCGGCAGCCAGCGGGGCTTCGGGGTGGAGCTGTCCACTCAGGGGAACGGTGCGCTGCGTGCCGGCGCCGGCTTGCTGCTGAGCACAGAGTCCGGTCATCAGCAGCTGGCTGCCGAGGGGTTGCGCGGCCAATTGGGCAGCGGATCGGAACTATTGCAAAGTTTGTCCGATACCGCCAAGGCACAAGCCGCTGGTCTACCTGACGAAGCCGATTCCCTCCACGCACAGGAGGCACTGAAGCAAGTGCAGGAGACCTTGAGCGGAACCCTCACAGGAGCTCCCGCCGGCGATGGTGTGAGCGGTGGTGATGGGGACGTGTCTGGCTGGAGCGCGCCGTTGCTGGCTGCTATGAGTCCCGACGGCATTGTCGCGACCACTCCGGCCGATCACATCTGGGTATCGGGTACTGAAACCACCTTGACCGCTGGCAACGACCTGAACTGGTTGAGCCAGAGAGAGACCGTGGTGGCGGTGACCCGGGGGATCAGTCTTTACAGCCATGGAGCACCTGCTCCTGGCAGCAAACCGCAAACGAGCGGGGGAATCGCGCTACACGCCTCGCAGGGGGATGTCAGTGCGCGTGCGCATCAGAGCGTCGCGACCGCGGCAGCAAAGAGCAGCGTGACGCTGGCAAGTACCCAGGCGGACGTGGAGATTGCATCCCCGAACAAGCACGTGTTGGCAACCGCTGCAGGGGCTTATCTGAAGCTGGAGGGCGGCGATATCGAGTTGGGCGCTCCGGGGACGATTGAGTTCAAGGCGGCGAAGAAAACTTGGACCACGCCGATGAGTGTCCGACCAGAAATACCCTATCTCGCTGTGCCTGAAAACATCGGCAATTGGATCGAGATCGAACACCGCGATTGGGACTACGAACCGTTTGCAGGTCAGGCATACAAGATTTTCTTCGAGGGGGGCGAAGTGATTGCCGGAATACTGGACAGCGAGGGCTTCGCCAAACATACCAACGTTCCGAAGAGAGCCATTCGCGTGGAGTACGACTTTCCCGAGCCGATGGAAGACAAGCCATGGGAAGCCGCCGATCGATTGGTAGCAGCCGCCCGTTCGAAACTGGGTTGAGGATGCGCGATGGAATGGGACGAACTTGAGAATGCGCTGGCCTGGTTTAAATCAGCACCGAGCGAGTGGATCGGCAGCGGCAGGAAAAGCCTCACCGCCGCCGCGGAATGGATCTGGGAAGTCATTCAGGGCGACTTCAATGAAGAGCAGAGCACGGCGCAGGTGGTCACCGGCACCGTAATATCGATGATTCCGCTTGTGGATCAGATTTGTGATGTTCGTGATGTGGTGGCGAACTGCAAAAAGATCCATGGGGATACGAGCAACAGCTGGGCGTGGGTGGCGCTGGTTTTGACGCTGATCGGCCTCTTCCCAACAATCGGATCGCTTGCAAAGGGATGTCTGAAGATTGTGTTTGCCTACGGACGAAAATCCGTTATTCGCGTTTCAAAGGCTTCTCTTGACAAGGGCTTCTGGCTCGCAAGCCGGCCGTTTGTCGAAGCAGGCATCCAGAAGCTCAACCAACATCTGCAGAATCCGGTTGTGCGCCGCGCCCTGAAGGCTGCGCGCTGGACCAATCCCTACAAAGAGCTGGCCAAACTCGTGCGCGAGATTGCAGGCAATTTAACGGTCGGCAAACTGCTGAACGCGTTCGACAAAATCATTACCGCATTGCGTGACCTGATGAAGATGGTCAAGCGGTGGGGCACCGACAACATGGGCGCACAGGCAGACGCACTGATGGCGATGGTGCAGTCGATACGCAAGTCCGCGGACAAGCCCCTCCGCAAGGTACTAGGGCCCGTGGACGCCTGGCTCAACCGCCTCGCGCGACGGCTAGAGATCGAGTCGGACATGGCCTACCGCGCCAGCGTCAATGCCTACAACCCGCACAAGTACATGCGCCCGACGTTGGCGCATGAGCGGAGGGAGCTGGATGCGGTCAAACCAAAGTGGGTGGACAAGGTAGCCAAGCTAGAATTCGATCCTCTGGAAAAGTCGCCTACGAGGCCACTCTGGCCGGATATCGGTGATACAGGGAACAAGCGTCCCACAAGAAGCGCCTACAGCACATTCCATAATGCAGAAGCCGTTACGATTGCGCCGGGTGAGACGCTGTACCGGGTTGTCGATCCTTCCTCCATTGACAACAGTATCTGCTGGATGCGCGAAGCCGAGTTCAGGGCGCTGAAGAGTCGCGACGACTGGCGTCGCGGTTTTGCCGTTTGGCGGTTCTGGAACCGCAACGGGGAGTACGTGACCTACAAGGTGCCCCCGGGTGGGGGATTGCGTGTCTGGGAAGGTGCCACCGCCAGCCAGCAACTGGAGAAGGGCAGCAACTATGCCCTTGAAGGCGGCAGAAAGCAGATCGTGCTCGACCCAGGGCATCTGCATCCGGAAAATTTTGGCAAGCGTAAGCCGACCGGTTGGGGCTATACCGAATTACCAGGCGAGAGCGATGAGTTTCTCGGCCTGCCGAAACTTACCAACAACATGGATCAACGCAACTTGCCCACCCAAAAGGCGATGTAAATCATCATGGCGACCCCCTTGTTTCCACAAGAGATCTACCTGTTGGAACTGTACAGTTCCAAAGAATACTTTGCACGAATGCGTGATGCGTGGGAGGAGATGGTCAACCATGTCGACGACTGTCTGGAGCGATTCAAGCATCAGCTACCGCCCGACTATCGCAGCCGGGCACTCCCCTATCAGCCGGACATCGTCTGGGGAGAGCGTGTTTTGCCAAATTTTCGTGACACGTTGCAGGATTTATACGAGTCGTACATAGAGGTAAGCCATGGAGATATGAACTCGCTCAACACGGCACACCGCGTCGCCAACGACTTCCGCGGCCAACTGGAATTCTCGACCGATTGGCTAGAAGAACTGAATCCGCCGGGCAGTGACAAATACTCGGAGCTTCTTCACAGTGCGCTTCATTATGCAAGTCAAATCTGGCGTACAGCTGGCGCATATTGGAACCAGGGTGCCCTGAGCGTTCGTTATGATCCAGACAGTCGCGGGCCACTTCCAGATCTTTCCGAGTGGCCCAGATATAGACTTGATCCAGAAGTAGCCGTTAAAAGCAGTGAGCGGGTGCCTCGAACCGGTATTTACCTGCCTACTATCGACGACAGTTGTGCGCAGTTCCTGATTGCAGGTCAGTCTGCCGACAAGGCAAACGTTGGCTACGACGAGCAAAGCATGCAGAGAGTCAGCCGCGAAGCCACCAGTTGGATACTTGTCGAGCGCGTTCCCGGCGAAACCGTCGATGACGGCCTGCTGGACATGTTGAGCGGCCAAACTGTGCGCGTCAATCGCGCCTCCGCTGGTAAACATTGCGCGCGCACGGGCTGGTGGTACAGCCCCGCGCAGGTGGACTCGCGCAGGCAGTTCGATCGGGGCGAACTTTTTCCAGAGCTCGAGGGCAGCCAATATGGTGCGACCTTCTGGGTGTGGTCACAAAAACAGTCGGACGGTTAAAATTCCCGAAATAACGCGGAAATGATCCACTGACCGCGACCACGTCATCAGGGTCCTGTTCCCGTGGCAACGCGGCGGAAACGCCAGCTGCGGGCAAGGCCACACTGATCGTGACGACAACGCACCGGGTACCGATGCCGCCGGCAACGCCCACGCGTGGGTCGATGGAGACAGAATTGAGAGAGCAGGCTCGCTGGATAACGGGAGGACGACCCAGCCTTTGGCACTGCGCCAGCGGACGGTGGTCGGGTACAAAGGGGGTTGAATGTTGTGTCAACCACACCCTTTTCCGGAGATCCGCCTTGAAGAAGACCCTGCTCGTTGCTGCGACCACGATCGCGCTGACCCTGGGCGCGCCGCTGGCGGCCAGCGCCAATGACCGGTGCCTGGACGAGTCCTGCGACATGCGGGCTCTGTATCAAACTACCGCCAGCGACGGTGGCACCTCGGACCCGGCTGGCGCAACTGCGACGCGCTTTGGCGCCTGGGGTGTGGATACCGCCGGAATGAACCCGGACGTACGTCCGGGCGATGACTTCTTCTCCTACGTCAGTGGCAAGTGGGCGGCGGAAACCAAGATTCCTGCTGACAAGTCGATGTACGGCTCGTTCCTGGGCCTGCGCGACCTGTCCGAGCAGCGCGTGCACGAACTGCTGGAGAGCTACCCCCAGACCGACCCTGCGACCGGTGGCGACGCCGCCAAGCTGGCCGCGCTCTACCGCGGCTACCTGGACGGGAAGACCGTGGAATCGCTGGACGCCAAGCCGCTCAAGCCCTACCTGGACGCCATCCGCGCAGCCAAGGACAAGGACGCTATCGCGCGCCTGATGGGCAAGAGCAGTGCCAGCCTGGGCCGCAGTTTCTTCGGGAGTTATGTCTCGGACGATCAGCGCAATCCGGACGTCAATACGCTGTATTTCAGCCAGTCCGGTCTCGGCCTCGGCGACCGTGAGATGTACCTGGACGAGAAATTCGCACCGCAGCGTGAGCGCTACGTTGCGTACATCCAGCAGTTGCTGGACCTGGGCGGCTGGGCAGACCCCAAGGGCCATGCCGACGCGATCATGAAGCTGGAAACACAGATCGCCAAGGCGCATTGGACGCGTGCGGAAAGCCGCGACCGTGACAAAACCTACAACCCGGTGGTTCTGGCGGATTTCGACACCGTCGCCCCGGGCTTCCCATGGCAGACCTACCTGACCGCCGCAGGCGTGGACTACGCGACCGACGGCGTGATCCGTCAGGACACCGCGCTGCCGAAGATCGCCAAGATCTTTGCTGATACGGATCTGGACACGCTGCAGGCATGGCAGGCCTTCCACACCATCGACAACGCCGCATCGATGCTGTCGAGCCGTTTTGCCAACGCCGAGTTCGAGTTCCGCAGCAAATTCCTGTCCGGTCAGCCTGAGCAGGCAGCGCGCTGGAAGCGGGCGGTGGGCTATACCTCTTCGGCGATGGGCGAGGCGATCGGCCGCGACTACGTAGAGCTGTATTTTCCCGCCGACGCCAAGGCCAAGATGGACGCGCTGGTTGCCAACGTGAAGGCGGCGATGGGTGCGCGCCTGGACCAGTTGGAATGGATGAGCCCGGCGACCAAGACCGAGGCGCACGCCAAGCTCGCCGGATTCGGTCTGAAGATCGGTCATCCCGAGGAGTGGCGCGACTACAGCGATCTGACGGTGGTCAGCGGCGACGTACTCGGCAACGCGGTGCGCAGCGCGCAGTTCGAGTGGGATTACCGCCGTGAGCGCATCGGCAAGCCGGTCGACAAGGCCGAGTGGGGCATGACCCCGCACACGGTCAACGCTTACTACAGCTCGGTCAAGAACGAGATCGTCTTCCCGGCGGCGATCCTGCAGCCGCCGTTCTTCGATCCCGATGCGGACCCGGCGGTGAACTACGGTGGCATCGGCGGCGTGATCGGTCACGAGATCATCCACGGCTTTGACGATCAGGGACGCAAGTCCGACGGCAAGGGCCTGCTGCGCGACTGGTGGTCCAGCGAGGACGCGGCGAAGTTCGAGGTGCAGGCTGCCAAGCTGGGGGCGCAGTACGAAGCGTACGAGTTCCCGCAGCTCCCCGGCATGCACATCAACAGCAAGGTCGCGATGGGCGAGAACATCGGTGATCTGGGTGGCCTCACCATCGCACTGGAAGCCTACCGTCGTTCGCTCGGCGGCAAGGACGCGCCGGTCATTGACGGCTTTACCGGTGAGCAGCGCTTTTTCATGGGGTGGGCGCAGGTCTGGCGGACGCTGTGGCGCGACGACGCCTTGCGCCAGCAACTGGTCAACGGCACCCATTCGCCGGGTCATATCCGCGCGTTCGCCCCGCTGCGCAACATCGACGCCTGGTACGACGCCTTCGATGTGAACGAGAAGGATGCCCTGTGGGTCGCTCCCGAAGATCGCGTCCGAATCTGGTGATGCCAGCACATCGATGCGTCGCCGGCTGACGCATCCAGGCAGAACCCCGGATCGCCTTGGCGGTCCGGGGTTTTTTTGGGTTTGGCTGGCACGCTGGCGCTCGGGGTTGCTTCGCGGGAGCTGCCATGAAGGAATCGTTCATGCCGGTCCAAGCAATGGTCGCAGCCCGTGCGACCGGTGAAGGCTATCCTTCAACGCTCATCACAGGGGCGATACGGTGACGGCAGTCGACAAAGGTGGCGAAGCGCGGCATGTGGACGGTGCAGGACAGACCACTGGACTGGTGATTTATCGCGCCAGCCGGCTGGAGATGCTGCTGGGACCGCTGCGCGAACTGCTGGCCGTGACCCATCCCGCCAACGTGCTTGCGCCCCAGACGATCATTGCCGCCCATCCGGGCATGAAGCAGTGGCTGAACGGCGCGCTGGCCCGTGAGTATGGCCCCGGTGGGATTGTCGCCAACCTCGATATCCAGCTGCCCAGCACCTGGATCGGTCGCCTGGCGCAGCAACTGCTCGGCCAGCAAGCGGTTTCGCTGCCGCATTACCAGCGTGAGCACTTGCGATGGACGATCCATGAAGCGCTGGATGGCGATCTCCACGCCATCGGACTCACAGACGCACGCGTACTCGCCTACCTGCAGCCCTCCACGACTGACGGGCGGATTGGAAGTGCCGATGTCGCACGGCGCCGGTTCCAGCTTTCCGACAGGCTGGCGCGAATCTATTCCCAGTATCTGGTCTACCGTCCGGACTGGCTGCACGCGTGGGAGCAGGGACGGCTGGATGAGGTCACCGGGCACACAGGCGACGTCCAAATGTCGTCCACCGAGCAGCGCCTGCTGGCGCCGTTGTGGCGTCATCTGAAGGGGCACCTTGGATCCCATCGCGGCGATGTGGTCTCGGCGCTGATCGAGGCGTTGCCCGACTCCGACAACGGGTCCGAGGAAGCGCTGCATGTGTTCGGCGTAAGCCACCTTGCGCCCTCGGAACTGGCGGTGCTCCGCTCTGCTGCCCGCCACCGGCTGGTGGCGATGTACGTGCCTGATCCATGTCGGGAGTATTGGGGCGGTCTGGGTCGCACGCTGCCGGAAATCCGTGCGCGGCGTGACCATGAGCAGGCGCTGCTGGAGGCCGCAGGCGGCAGTGACTACTGGATTGACCAGGACAATCCGCTGCTCGCGAGTTGGGGGCGGATGGGGCAGCACTTCATCATGGCGCTCGCAGACGGAGCAGGCGACGTGCTGGCAGATATTCGCCACTCCGCCGACGAGGAAGCCGTGCAGCCGGTCAACCGCCTGCAGCGCGTGCAGGAGAGCATTCGTGCGCTCTCACCCTTGCCGGAGGCGAGCGACCTGAAGCAACCGGACGTGGTTGATTGCGAGCTCGCTGACGCCTCGCTGCGCATCCATGCCAGCCACACGCGGCTGCGCGAGCTGGAGGTGCTGCGTGACCAGCTTCTGGATGCGCTGGATGAGGCCGACTCGCGCGGTTCACCCATCCGGCCCGCGGACATTGTCGTCATGGCGCCCGACATCCACGCCTACGTTCCCCTGATTCCCGCCGTGTTCGGTGTCGCGGGGCATGGTGGTGAGCGTCTCCCGTATCACCTGGCTGACGTGTCCGTGGCCCGCAGCCACTCCCTGTTTGGCGCCTTCCAGCGGATGCTGCGTCTGCCCGGCACCCGGGTGACCGGGCCCGAGGTGGTGGACCTGCTGGCGATCCCGGAAATCGCGCATCGAATTGGCCTGGATGCGTCCGGAATTGAGGAACTCACCGCGTGGCTGCAGGCCAGCCGGGTCGCGTGGGCGCTGGACCCGGCCTTCCGCAGTCGCTTTGGCGTGCCGGCTATTGCCGAGCACACCTTTGGCTGGGCTATGGATCGGATGATGGCAGCCTATCTGATGGCCGATGGTGCCGACAGTGAACGCCAGGCTTCGCTCCACTTGCCCGACGGTGCGGAAATTGCGCCTTTGACCGGTATCCACGGCCCGGCGGCGGCGCACCTTGGAGCGCTCGACCACCTGCTGCGCGAGATCCAGACGCTCTGCGATCTCGCCGAAGAATCACGGCCTGCAAGCGAGTGGGCGGAGGAGCTGGAGCGGCGGTTTGAAGCGTTGTTCCGCATCGACCTGATGGATGCGAATGCCCGGGACGCCAGAGCGGTGTTGCTCGGCTTCATCCACACCCTGGCCACCGAGACAGCCGCAGCCGGTGAGGATCCCATGCTGCACTTCAGCGTCGTCCGTGACCTGCTGGTCGACCGACTTGCGGCCGCGCCGGAGCGACAGCGCTTCCTGATGGGCGGCATCACCTTTTGCGGCATGGTTCCGCAGCGTGCCATCCCGTTCAAGGTGGTGGCGGTGCTCGGCCTCAACGACGGCGAGTTTCCCCGCACAAGCAGTGATGCCGGGCTGGACCTGATGTCCCGATTCCGTCGGCTCGGCGACCGTGACGTCCGCAGCGATGATCGCTATCTGTTCCTTGAAACCCTGATGTCGGCCCGCGAGCGGTTGCACCTGAGCTATCTGGGGGAAGGTGTGATGGATGGCAAACCACGGAATCCCGCGCTGCCACTGGCGGAGCTTCTGTCTACCCTGGACGCCGCCGCCGGCCTGTCCGCGGACGATACCGACACTGCGCGTCCGTGGATTGTCCGCCATCCGTTGCAACCCTTTGATGCGCGCTACTTCGACGCCAGCGACATACGCTTGTTCTCTTACCAGCAGGACTTCGTCGCGATGCACGGCGACGGTGCGGCTCCTGACGTCGAGCCGTTCCTGGATCGGGAAAACGCGCAGGAAGTCGCGCTCGATCCCGGCGTGTCGTTGAATGAGGTCCAGGCGTACTACCGTGACCCTGCCGCGCAGCTGTTGGGCCGACGCATGCAGCTTCGTCTGGATGCGCTGGTCGATGACCGCCTCCCGAGCGAGGAACCGGTCGAGCCGAAATTCGGCGCTCTCGATACGGTGACCCGAAAACTGTTTTTCACCGATGCACTCCCGGCGTCACCCTTGGGCGAATGGCCGCCGTCGCAGGCCCCCGACTGGTTACGTCTGAGTGGAATGATGCCGCCGGGCCGGCCGGGGCAGCAGGCGTGGAGCGACTCGGCCAAGGCCGTGGGCCTACTGCTGGAACGTGTCGCCGCTCTTGAAGGCTTCGCTGAAGGCGTCCCGGCTCCGTTCAACGTCTCCATCGATACGGACGTGACCGGATTTGCACTGGTCGGGCAAGTGGGACACGTCTACGGGTTCAATGTCGATGGCCGTGAACACTGGCAGATACTGCGAGCATTCCCTGGCAAGGGCAGCAAATTGAAGGCCGAAAAAGACCTGGACTTCAAGGATCGAGTGCCGATGTTCCTGGACTGGGCGTTGCTGCGGTTGCATTCCGCTGGACCGGGTGACGCACTGCCGGCCGTGCGGCTGAGTCTGTTGCTCGACGACGAGAACCCGTCCTGGTCTGGCGCACTCAATGCGTGGGACGAGGCATTCTTGCAGGCGGATGATAGCGGGCAGGTCCAGATGATCGGGGATCTGCAGCAACGGGTGGCGCAGCTGGTCCGGTGGTGGGCACAAGCGCAGGGACAGCCGCGCTGGTATTTCCCCAGGAGCGCCTGGAAGGCGATCCAGCCAACGATCAATCCCAAGTCCGCGGCGTCGGCCGGGCAGGACGTCGATGGCAACCGGGAGCCGTTACCCGCGACCCTCGAAAGCACCTGGGTGGCTACCCACGACGGTGGTGTTGGCGAGCGCGATTACGCGCCCGGATACAGCCGCCTGCTCAGCGGCAGGGTGGATTTTGCGCCGGGTAGCGCGGAACTGCGCGAGATGCACGCGTTTGCTTTGCAGCTGCACGAGTGCATGCAACTGGACAGCGTGCAGGGCGGATACCGGAGCGCCGCGATGGAGGCTGCGCAATGAGCCTGAAAGCTGCAGCAGAACAGCTGCGTGCGCGCGACTGGAGTGACCTGGAGTTGGGTGAGGGCGGACGCAGTCTTATCGAGGCCAGTGCCGGCACAGGCAAGACCTGGACCATTGCTGTGCTCTACCTCCGGCTGCTGCTGGAGCGGGGGCTGTCACCCCGCCAGGTGGTGGTGACGACCTTTACCGAAGCGGCGGCGCAGGAACTGCAGGAGCGTTTGCGCGGCAAGCTGCAGTGGGCTGCGCAGATTGCTGTATCCGGGGATCCGCTCGTGGCCGACGCATCAAGCGACCTGCTGTGGCTGCACGCGCGCTGGCAGAAGGAGCCCGAGACGCGTTCGCGCGACCTGCAGTCCTTGCGGCTGGCACTGGCGGAGATGGACGTCGCCCCGGTCAGCACGTTGCACAGCCTGTGTCGCCGAATCCTTGCAGATCATCCGTTTGCCTGCGGCGTCGCATTCGTAATGGGCGACATGGTTGCCAGTGACTCGATGCTCGACGAAGTGGCAGGAGACCTGTGGCGTCGCTTGCAACAGGGGGACGAGAGCGACCCTCTGGTCGAACTGAGTGGTCGGGCAGGTGGCCTGACCCCGGGCAAGCTTCGGAAAGGACTGAAGGTTTGTCTGGCACAGGGAGTTTCCGTGGGCGGCATGTCCGAGGAGGCGATCACCGCCACGTTGAGCCGCGAGTGGATACCGGCGCTTGAGCACATCGTCTTCAATCGCCACGATGCGTTCATCAAAAATGCCGTCTTGCCGCGGGTGTTCGGCGAGCTGCTCGAAATGCTCCGCGATCACTCGCGCATTCCCTCCCCCGAGAGCTGCAAGAAGCTGGCCGACGCTTCGAAACTGACCGGTGTCAGGGCACCATTCAAGAACGATCGGGATCTAATCGACGCGGCCGAATTTGCGGAAGCGTGCACCCCGGCAATCCAGGGATTGCAGATCGGTTTCTGGCGTGAGGTCGCAGCCGTCGCACGCAATGAGATCGGGACTCGTCTCGCCAGCCGGCACCAGCTCACCTTTGATGCCCTGATAAGCACTGTCAGCGACGCTCTTATACGCGAGGCGGAAGCCCACGGCGAACGCCCGCTGGCGGATGCCCTGTTCAAGGCATGGCCGGTGGCGCTGGTGGACGAATTCCAGGACACCGACGCGATGCAGTACGGCATCCTGGACTCGATCTACCGTGGTGCCGACGGGGCGCAACGCGGACGCCTGGTGATGATCGGTGATCCCAAACAGGCCATCTATTCCTTCCGGGGCGGTGACATCCATGCCTACCAGCGCGCGGCTGCCAGCGCCGATGTGGAGGGTCGCCTCACGTTGGATACCAACCATCGCTCAAGCGAGGCACTGGTTGCAGCTGTCAATCAGTTCTACGCGGCAGGGGGAAACCAGCTCAGTGCGCTGGACGACACGGCCATCATCTGCGAACCGGTGAAAGCTTCGAAGCGTCGAGCCGGTACGCCCTACACCATCGACGGCGAGCCCTGTCCCAAGCCCCTGGTGATCCACTACAAGACGCCCGCGGCACCATCGCAACCGGCGCGTCGGGCTGAAGCGTTGCGTGTTTGCGCCGACCAGATCGCCGGGTTGCTGCAATCACGCAAGCACCGGATTGCCGGGCAGCTTGTGCAACCTTCCGACATCGCCGTGCTGCTGCCCGCGCGCAGCGACATAACCGCGCTGCGCGACGCGCTTCGTTCGCGCGGAGTGCCCTGTGTTACGAGCACGCGCAGCAGTGTTTTCGAGACCGACATTGCGCGCGACTTGCAGTTGGTGCTCCATGCCGCCGCTTACCCGACGGATCTGGGCACGCTGCGTGCTGCCGCTGCGACGCGGCTCTGGGGCGCCAGTTTCAGCCAGTTGCAGCAGTGGGGCGATGACGTGATGCAATGGCAGGCGGTTGCCAGCCGGTTTCGGCAATGGCATCAGGATTGGGAGCGGCGCGGTGTGCTTTACGTGGTCGAGCAGTTGATCACGCACATGGCGCCTCGATACCTCCAAACCCTGGCGGGCGAGCGCGCACTCACCGACCTGCGCCATCTCGGTGAGTTGTTGCAGGCCCAAGCCGAAGTCCGACCAGGCATCGAAGAACTCCTGGAATGGCTCACAGCATGTCGTGATGGCGACGATGACGCGGGTGGTGACGCGGCCGATGCTGCGCAACTGCGGATCGAATCCGACAGCGCGCGCGTTCGCCTGATGACACTGCATGCCAGCAAGGGGTTGGAGTTTCCGATCGTCTTCCTGCCGCTGATGTGGAATCACGGTGAAAAAAGCGCGGGCGACCTGCATGTGATTACCGATCCGGTCACCGGTGCCACCCGGGTGGAGCGCTCCGCCGCAGCCGCCGACATCAAGGCGCAGGAACTGCAGGACGAGCGTTTCCGCGTGCTGTATGTCGCGATGACCCGCGCGATCCATGCGTGTCATGTGATGGCACTGGACGTGGAGCGGCCGATCGCGGCCAATTCCTCAAAATCCTTCGAGGGGACGGCGCGCAGCGCGCTGGACGTGATGCTGGCGCGGTTGGTCCCATCACTGGCCAGTGACGAACTGCCGGAGCGCACCTCCCACATCGAATGGGTGCAGGATTGGCTGCCTGCCCACCGTCAGAACTTTGTCGCTGACCTCCCGGTCATCGACCGTCCGCGTGCCGCTCGTCGGCTGCCCGCATGGCCGAGTGGGCCGCTGCCGGGCAAACACAGCTTCACGACGCTTACCCATGGCGAGCTGCGCGAGGCAATCAATCCCGATGCCGCTGCCGGTGACGAGACCGAAACGGCCGGTGTGGGCTCGGGGACGGCCGTGCCGGCGAGCTTGTTGCCCGCGGATCCCCACCCGGATCTGGTCGCCTTGGCTGACGTCCGCGGCACGGACTTCGGCAATGCGGTCCACGCTGTATTCGAGTTCCGCAGGATTGGCGTGCCGATTACCGCCCAGCTCCCGCTGGTCGAACATCAGCTCGGTGACGCAGGTGTGCGCCGGAAAGATGGTGATCAGCCCCACCTGGCGCAAACGCTTTCCACCCGGCTGCAGGGAGCGCTGGAAGCGCCTCTCGGGCTGGACGGCAACCCCGGCCTTTCGCTGGCGGACCTGCCCGCCGCCGATCTTCGCGCGGAAATGGGGTTTCATTTCGCACTTGAGGACGTGTCGATGGAGGATCTACGTGCGGCCTGTGGTGCGCACGGAGAGCCACACCTGGTGCCCACCAGTCAGCGTGTCCTGAGCGGGCTGATGAACGGCAAGATCGACCTGACCTTCCATCACGATGGCCGGTTCCACGTACTCGACTACAAAGGCAACTATCTCGGCGATACCCTCGCCAACTACACCGGCGATGCGCTGGTCGCGCAGATGGATCGCAGCCGCTACCGCTTCCAGGCACTGCTGTACAGCGTCGCAGTCGACCGCTACCTGCGCCAGCGATTGGGCACCTCGTACTGCAGGACACAGCAACTGGGTGAATGCGTCTATCTGTTCGTCCGCGCTGCCGGTCTTGGACCGGACGCGGGTATCTGGCGCCACCGGTTTTCGGATGGGCTTCTGGATTCAGTCGGCGCAGTGTTGGGCGATGCCGCCAGGGAGGAGGCGGCATGAAGCTTCCACCGACTTACGACTTCCGGCGGTCGCCCACGGAAAGCGCGCCGCCCGAGCCGTGGCGGATGGTGGATCTGACCGTAGCGCGCTGGGTGACACTCCATGGAGGGTCGCCGCTGCTGGCTAGGCTTGCCGGGTGGGCAAGTCACGCGGATGGGCACGGCGACAGCGCGCTGCCGTTGACTGGTGAAGCCGCCGGTCGCCACGGCATGGCGCCGTTGGATGCGGGCGCGCTGGCGCAACTGATGGCCGAACCGATGGTCGCGGTCGTCGATCCATTGCAGGCATCCGGCAGGAAGGAAAGCGCGAGCACGCCGTTCGTGATCGATGACGGGCACTTTTACCTGCGTCGCAACCACCTCCACGAAACCGCGATCGCACAGCAGATCCGCCAGAGGCGTTCGGTGGTTCGAACCGACGAGTCTGTGCACCAGGTCGATATTGATGTGCTGTTCCAGAGCAATGCCGACCAGCGTGTAGCCGCGCAGCGTGCTGCCGTCGCGCAGGTGCCTGGCAAACGCCTCTTCGTGCTGACCGGGGGCCCCGGCACAGGCAAGACAACGACGGTCCTTCGAATGCTGATGCTGTTGATCAAGCGCCGGGCAGAATCCGGCGAGTCACCGGCGGTCATCCGCGTCAGTGCACCCACCGGCAAGGCTGCCCAGCGACTGTCCGAGTCGTTGCGTGATGGCGCGGCGCTGATGCGCGAGGGCAGCGCCGCATTGTCTGTCGAATGGCAGTCGTACCTGGATGCGACGCTCGAGGCCCAGGCCAGCACCTTGCATCGGTTGCTGGGCAGTCGCGGCCATCGCGGCGGTTTCGTCCACCACGCGGGCAACCGGTTGCCTGCGGATATCGTGATCGTCGATGAAGCCTCGATGGTTGACCTGGCGATGCTGCGCAACCTGTTGGACGCGCTGCGCGACGATGCTGCCCTGATTCTCGTCGGTGACGCTGACCAGTTGACCTCGGTGGGTACCGGCTCGGTGCTGCTGGACCTGGTGGGCGCAATGGAAGGAGCGGGCGCTGACGATCTGGTGCGGCTGTCCCACAGCTTCCGCGCCGAGCAGGCGCTCGTGGCGGTAAACGAGGCGGTAAGAGCCGGTGATCTGAAAGCATTCATGACGGCCTGCGACGCGGCCAGCGACCAGGTTTCACAATGGACTATCAGCACGGCCATCGACCTGCGCGCAGGACTTGCACGCTGGGCCGTTGGTTTGGCTCGCGGCCTGAAAGCCGCCGGTGCCTTTGAGCGCGTCCCGAGTGAGGTCGACGGATCGCCAACTCAGTCCGCCGTGCTCGCAGCGTTGGACGGTTTACGAGAGCGCCAGTTGCTTTGCGGCCTGCGCGAAGGCGAGTTTGGTTCCGAAGAGGCGAATCGCCAGCTCGAAGGGTTGATCCGGGCCGCAGCGTCCGACGATGGCTTGGCCGGCGGGGAGGGCGAGTGGTACCCCGGACGAGCGGTGATGATTACCCGCAACGACTACACGGCAGGACTGTTCAACGGAGACGTCGGGTTGTGTCTGAGGGATGCCCAGGGGGAGCTGGGCGTATGGTTTGAAGTTGCCGTTTCCAGTGAATCAGCCTTCCCTGGCGAAGGCCACAACGGCGTTGCGCGAGCCCGTCGTGGTGCAACGCGCTTCTCGACTGCGGCACTGCCTGACCACCAGGGTGCATACGCGATCACGATCCACAAGAGTCAGGGATCGGAATATCGCCACGTCGCTGTGCTGCTTCCCCCCGATCCCGAGAACCGGATTCTTTCGCGGCAGCTGCTGTACACAGGCATCTCCCGCGCTCGGGAAACGGTAGCGATATGGGCTGCGGATGCAGTGGTTGAACGGGCCATCAGCACCCGCGCAAGACGCTGGAGCGGTTTGCGCAGGAAGCTTGAAACGCTGACCGCGACGGCGGATGCGGCACCCGCTGAAACCGGTGCGTAACCACGCCGGGAACAAGTTACGGCTGTCTACGCAGCCCGGCGGTTGCAGCGGATACATCCCCGTCGCACGTGTCAGCCGATAGTGGTCGTTCACGCCAGTACCCAGTTGAGCGGGCTGGCACCAATTTCCGTTTGAGGAGAATTCCATGAAGAAGAGCGCATCTGCCGTCTGGCACGGCGAAGTCAAAACCGGCAAGGGCACTATTTCCACCGAGACCGGGGTACTGCGCGATGCGCCTTACGGGTTCAAGGCGCGTTTCGAGGATGGTCCAGGAACGAACCCCGAGGAGTTGATCGGCGCGGCGCATGCAGGCTGTTTCTCGATGGCGCTTTCGATGATGCTGGGCAAGGAGAACCTCACCCCGGACACGATCGAGACCACAGCGGAAGTGACCCTGGACGCGGACGCGCTCGAGATCACCGCGAGCCACCTCATCGTCAAGGCAAAGGTGCCGGGAGCCGACGACGCGACATTCCAGCGCATCGCCAAGGCCGCGAAGGAAGGCTGCCCCGTGTCGAAGGTGCTGAAGGGTGCCACCATCACGATGGACGCGAAACTCGAGTCCTGATTACGCCAGCCACCGCGTGATACAGCGTGGTGGCTGCATCGTGTCCTGGCCTCTTATCCGGAGACCCGCATCTGCTTGGTGGCCAGCACTTTGCAACCGCATGCAAGCGAGCTCCCATGCAAGGCCACCGGCTGTCCATCGATGATGGTCGTTGTATCGCCATCAACGATGGGAAAGCTTCCCTTGTGGGTCGGGCATGTCGCCTGATCGGTGACCCGCGCCACGCAGTCGCCATCAATGCTCGTAAACGGCGATCCGGTGATGACGGTCCCGCCGCTGCTGGTCACATCTCCCACCACAATCCACATCTTTGCCATGCGTCTCTCCTTGTCGCATTTGACCTCAGCAGTCTATCGCGCGCGAAGCGTTGCAACGTAGGCCGGGTTGAGCGGGGGCACACAGACCACTCGGAATCCAAGTGGGCAACATTTTCAGGGATTGTGGTTACGTATGATGAGCGGGTGCGCGCGACTGCCTGGCGCAATGCGCATTCCACGTACCTGGACCCGGACCGCAACGCGGCACCGGGCCACGTGCTCGTCACTTGAGGTTGCTACGGAGTTCAAGCGCTGAAACTCTCGCCCGTACGCGCCAGTGCGCTGGTTGTAGCCGTCCTTCTCGCGCTGGCTGCAGGATGGTGGGGGGTGGGCAGGATTCAGGGTCCGCAGCTCCCGGCCTATCGACTTCACATTCAGCCGCTGGTGCAGACCGTGGTTGCGACCGGCCGCGTCGCGTCTGCATCCCGCGCGCAGGTGGGTGCGGAGGTGGCTGGCGTCGTCGTGGAGCGCCGCGTGCGTGAGGGCGACGAAGTGAAAGCGGGTGACGTATTGGCTGTTTTACTCGCTGACGATTACGAGGCTCGGCTGCGGGAAGCCGAAGCGGCACTGGCCGACCTGCAGCAATCCGCCAAGCCGCAGGCGGATGCGGCACTTCGTCGCGCACGCGCTGCATTCGATCAGGCCAGTCGAGCAGCGCGGCGCCGGCGTGAGCTTTACGCACAGCAGCTGGTTTCGCGCGAAATGATGGAGCAGTCGGTCCAGGCCGAAGCGGATGCGCGGGCTGCCATAGAGCAGGCGGAGTTGAGCGCCGCGTCGCTGTCGCCGGGCAACCCGGGTGAGACTGCTGCGCGGCAGCGGGTAGCCGCGGCGCGCGCTGCGCTGGAAAAAACGCTGGTGCGCGCACAGGTCGACGGCACGGTGCTTACCCGCAATGCCGAGCCCGGTGACGTGGTCCAGCCCGGGCGCGTACTGTTTGAGATCGCGCGCGAGGGTCAGACCGAACTGCTGGTGCCGGTGGACGAGAAGAATCTCGGTGTCCTGGCCCTCGGCCAGCCTGCAATCTGCGTGAGTGATGCCTATCCCGATCGGCCTTTCCCCGCCTCTGTCAGCTTTATCGCCCCGGCGGTGGACCCGCAACGGGGCAGCGTGGATATTCGCCTGCGGCTGGAGCCGTTGCCCGGGTTTCTGCGTCAGGACATGACCGTATCGGTCAATGTGGAGACCGGCCGCCGTGACCGGGCGCTCGTGATCCCGAACGATGCGTTGGAGGTGGGCGACGACGGGAAGCCGTTCGTATGGAAGGTGACGGGGGGCCGTGCGTCACGTACGCCAGTGACGTTGGGGCTGCGCGGGATCACCCTGGCCGAGGTGGTCGATGGACTTGCCGACGACGACGTCGTGCTGGGCACTGCGGCTGACGGGCTAACCGACGGCGACCGTGTTCGCACCAGGATGCAGACGGTGCCCGCCGGGCGCACCGATACGGCGACGGGCCGCGAAGTGCCCGTTACGTTTGACTGACCGGCATGTGGACCGAATGGACCATCGCCACCCGGTTCCTGCGTGAGGGGCGCGCACAGAGCACGCTGATCCTTGTCGGCATCGGGGTCGGCGTGGCCGTCATCGTGTTCATCTCCGCGCTTATCACCGGACTGCAGGACAACATCGTCGATCGCACGCTAGGCACCCAGTCGCACATACGGCTGACGCCCCCGGAGGAAGTCAACCGGATACTGCCGTTGGCTGAGCCCGCTGCTCAGATGGTGCTTGAAAGCAAGCGCGCGCAGCGACTGCGGTCGATCAACAACTGGCAGCAACTGCGCGATGTACTTGACGGTTTTCCACAGGTGACTGCCGTATCGCCGATCATCTCCGGCCCGGCGTTCGCCCGCCGTGGCGAGGCGCTGCAGTCGGTCGCGCTCGTCGGTATCGACGCGGAACGCTACCAGCGCATCCTCCCGGTCCGTGACGACATCATCGACGGTGTTTTCCGTATCGGGGCCGGCGATGCGGTCATCGGCAAGCAATTGGCGCTCGATCTCGGGGTGGGCGTCGGCGACAAGGTGCGCCTGGAGACGGGGCAGGGTGGCGACAGCCTGGTCAATGTCGCCGGTATTTTCGAGTTGGGGGTGCGTGAGCTGGATGCGCGCTACGTTTATCTGGACATGAGCCAGACGCAATCGCTGCTCGACCTGCCGGGCGCTGCGACCGTGATCGATCTCACCGTCACCGACATCTTCAACGCCGATGTCATCGCCACCCGTATCCGCCGTCTCACCGGGCAGAAGGTGGAGAGCTGGATGGAAACGAACGCGCAGCTGCTCAATGCGCTGCGCAGCCAGAGTATGTCGACCCGGATGATCAGTGTTTTCGTGGCACTGAGCGTCGCGCTTGGGATTGCCAGCGTGTTGTCGGTGAGCGTGGTCCAGAGGACCCGCGAAATCGGCATCCTGCGCGCGATAGGCATCACACGGGGGCAAATGCTGCGTGTGTTCCTGCTACAGGGCGGACTGTTCGGACTGCTCGGGTCACTGATGGGAGGGGTCAGCGGCTTCGCTCTGGTGACGGCTTTCAACAAGCTCGGCCCAGGGCTGTTCCATATCCCTGTGGATCCGTGGTTGCTGGTTTCTGCGGCCGCGCTGGCGACCCTGACAGGCGTTGTTGCGGCAGCGGTTCCCGCGCGCCGTGCGGCGGGTCTGAATCCGGTTGAGGCGATCCGCCATGTCTGACCTGCACCGCGAGGAGCGGCCCGACCAGGAGCTTCGCGATGAGCATCATGCAGGCGTGGTTCCGGATCACGACCAGCAGCAGGAGGTGTTGCGTCTGGCGGGGGTCAAGAAGAGCTACAACGTCGGCCTGCCAACCGAAGTGGAGGTGTTGCACGGGCTGGATCTTCGTTTGCAGCGCAGCGACTTCACCGCGCTGGTCGGCACGTCCGGATCCGGCAAGAGCACCTTGCTCAACCTGATCGGCCTGCTCGACACGCCGACCCATGGCGACATCCATCTGCTCGGAGAGGGAACCCGCGCCATGGACGACTTGCGGCGGACTGCGATAAGGCGCAGTGCGATCGGGTTCGTGTTCCAGTTCCACCACCTCATCCAGGCGTTCACGGCACTGGAGAACGTGCTGATGCCGCTGATGGTGGCGAGCGGAAAGCCCACGCAAGCGCAACGTGATATTGGCTTGGGACTGCTCAGGGATGTGGGTCTGGAGGGGCTCGGTGAGCGCAAGCCCGATCAGCTTTCAGGCGGACAGCAGCAGCGTGTGGCAGTGGCTCGCGCGCTCGTCAACCGTCCTGCACTGCTGCTGGCCGATGAGCCGACGGGCAACCTCGACAGCAAGAGCGCCGAGGACGTCTTTGCGCTGTTCCGCACATTCAACTGCGAGTTCGGTTGCGCCGTGTTGCTGGTGACCCACGATTCGCGACTGTCCAGCCAGTGCGACCGCACGGTTACCCTGGTCGACGGTTGGATTACTGGCGATACCGTGCATCCGGTCGCCGGCGGGACCCCACCACATGAAGCAGCATCACCTGGGCGGTGATGATGAAGAGCGCGAGTCCAGCGAGCAGAAACGGGTTGATGTACCACTGGTCGCCGAAGCTGAATTTGCCGGCCCAGATCTTTTTCCAGCCGCCAAAATGTTGCTCTGCAGCCACCACCAGACCCAGGACAGCGATGACGGTGCCGATATAGCGCGACATCCAGTGTCCCGGGTGCGGCAACATCATCATCAAACCCAGCACGCCGATCACCGAACGCTGGGTACGGCAATAGGGGCAGTGGTAAACGAGGTCGGCCAAATCCACGGCCCAGGTGCCGATGCACACCAGGATCGCGATAGCGCCCAGCAGGCGGATGTGGCGGGTGTACGTGTCCAGGTCAAAAAGCATGGGTAAAAATCCGTCGAAAGGTGCAGGTAAACAGACGAGCAGTCACGCCATGACGGCGTTGCGGCCGCTGTGTTTGGCCCGGTAGAGCGCGTTGTCAGCCCGTTCCAACCATGTGTCAAGTCGCGTTGGCGCCGGTGGTGCCACAGCCATTCCAATGCTTACGGTCGGGGACACCCCGGGATAGTCGGCCAGTCGTATCTGCTCGACTTCGCTGCGCAACCGCTCGGCGATGGCGACTGCCTCGGCCCGGGTGGTATCGGGGAGCAGCACCGCGAACTCGTCACCGCCGCGTCGGCCTACGTGATCATTGGGTCGGATGACCATCCGCATGCGTTTGGCCAATTCGCGCAGCGTGGCATCTCCGGCCTGATGGCCATGCCGGTCGTTGATCTGCTTGAAGTGGTCGACGTCGATCAGCAGGATCCATGCCTCTCGGCCTGGCGAGCGGGTGGACATCGCAATTTCCGCCTGCTCTTCCCAGTCGAACCGACGCGAAAGGCCGGTAAGCGTGTCTATGCGCCGGACCCGGTCCAGTTCCCGGTTCTGCGCGGTCACGGTGCGGATCAGCCTGTGGCGACCGACGCTGACCGCAATCATGTGGATCAGCATTATCGGCAGGCAGGCGAGGATGACCGGCATGCTGGTCACGGGACTGAATCCAGTGCCGAATATCACCGTGCTCGCCAGGCCACCCAGCACCAGTGCCGGCAGCGAGTGGAGCCACAGACGCTTGAACCCGGTACTGAGCTTGTCTACCGTCGTCAGCGTAACAAGTAGCGTGCTGGGCAGCAGGTTGAAGTGCATCATCGGCACGAGGATGCCGACAATCGCCGAGTCCATCAGGAGATTGTGCTTCTCGGCGCGAACCGGGTCTGCGCTACGGGTCGCCAGCAGGTATGCCAGATGGGGCCAAACAAGGCAGCCCAGCGCGACGAATACCCACACCGCCGCTGACGTGTCGAGTTCGTAAAGCACCGAGGAAACCGCAAGCCCGCCCAGCGCCATCCCAACGACCCGGTACGGATAGATGAGACGGCTTACCCAGAGCGGATTGCGTTCACCGCGTCGAGTCATGCCGTGACGTGCGCCGTCAGGTTGGCCACGTGTGCGACCGAATCAACATGCGCCCGCGCAATACCAATCGGTAAGTGCATCAAAAAGGCCCCCCGCCCGTTTGATCAGGATCATACACCCGCGCCATACGCGGGCGACTGTGTCCGTATTCGGTGACTCAGTCCCCGCTGCGAGCGTGGCGTGGTTCACTACGCGCCATGGCCTGGAACACGCCGTCGCGGCGCACCCAGGCGTGGAAAAGCGCTGCGCCCAGATGCATCATCACCGTGGCGAACAGCGCCGCAGCCAACCAGGTGTGCGCTGCCCGCAGGACCGTATAGATGGTCGGATCATGCGGAGCGATCGATGGCAGGTGGAACCCGCCAAACATGACCACCGGATAGCCACCTGCCGACAGCATCGACCAGCCGATCAGCGGCATCGCGAACATCAGCGCGTAGAGGACCCAATGTGATGCGGTGGCTGCCGCGCTCTGCCAGCGCGGCAGGTCGCGTGGCAAGGGCGGGGGTGGGTGGCGCAATCGGTTGGCAAGACGCACCACCACCAGCAGCAGGATGGCGATGCCGATCGGGCGGTGAAGATCGACCAGCCATGGCCGCTGGGTCACCGAACTGACCATGCCGACACCAACCAACAGCATCGTCAGGATCAGCGCGGCCATGGTCCAGTGGAGCAACCGTGCGGTGAGATTGAAGTGGGTGGGGGTGCTCACGGGTGGGCTCCTGCAGCGGGTGCCTGCCCGGTAGCTTCTGCCGCGCGGCCAGCGGCGATGTCGCGCTCGCGGCGGGTGAACGACACCGAGTACACCGCGGAACGCGCCGCAAGGATTGGATCATCCGAACCGTCAACACCTGCCGGCAGAATCAGCGGGTCGAAATTGAGGTCGCGGCAGACGCCCGTGGCCTGCGGCTCGGAACGTTCAACCACCACGGTGCCGACCGTTACCTTGGCCGCGCTGTCTGGCCAGGGCTTTGATGGATCGGTGATGGAATCTCCCTCACCCGCCATGCTCACCACCATGTCCCAACGTAGCGGCCCCTTTGCCAGATGCTGGGCGAGATCCTCGGCAAGGAAGTCCGCATCAGCGGCTGCGCGCTGTTCCTGCGTCATCTCTTCAACGGCTGTCTGGGGATGCATGGACCAGCGTACGTGGCGTTGGCCGCCATCGGCGTCGTCAAAGCGGAAGGTGTTGACGCCGTTGTACCGCGTGTTGGCGAAGCTGGTCGTCCAGGGCGCCGTCCTGGCCCAGTTGGCGAAGTTGGCGCTCTCGGGATGGGCGCTCGCGAATGCCGCCATCTTTTCGGGATCCGGCTTGCCGGTATCCGGGTCGGGAGCCGACGCAACGGACTGGTCGTAGAACGCGCGCACCGATGACACGGCGAAAAACGGGAAACTGTTCATCGCCATGCGCCACTCCTGGCCGCTGGCGTCAATCAGTTGCAGCGCCATGCTGCGGACGCGTGCGCTCCCGTCCATGCCATGCGGGGAGCCGCCGCCAATCGACATGCGTCCGACCATCGGCGTGCGAACCGGCTTGAACACCCCGGCTTTGGACAGTGGCACGCCTTGCCCGTTGCCTTCGAAGTAGCCCTCGATGCAGACGCCCTTGGCGTGGGCACGGCGGTAGCCGGGGTAGATCTGGCCGTTGGACGTCTCGATTGCGTTCGTCATCTTCTGGGGCGTCAGACGCGACGGCGCCAGCCAACCCCCGACCCAACCGAACACCAGCACAGCCGCGGCGATAATCGCGGCGATGGCGGCCAGCGCCGGGAATGGACTGCGCCGCTGCGTGTGCGGGGTGTTGTCGCGGAAGGACATCGTCGGCGCTCCATTCAAACCATCGGGACCAGCATATAACGCCGCCCGCTGCGCCGGTAAAGACGGGCGGTAAGGATGGGTTCCGAAGCGCAGGGCTATGCTCGATGGGTGATCGCTGATTCGGAGGGAGAATTCTCATGGCAACCGGTTGGGCAGGCGACGGGGCGGTTCAGGACCAGATTGATGCAACGGTCGAGGATGCAGTCAAGCGGGCGCGCAGCCGGTTGGCGAGGGGCCCCGGTCTCGATTTTTGCGAGGAATGCGACGAGCCGATTCCAGAAGCCCGTCGTGTTGCCGTACCTGGCGTACGACTCTGCGTGGAATGCCAGCAGGCACAGGACAACGAGCAGGCGGAAAGCGGCTACAACCGACGCGGCAGCAAGGACAGCCAATTGCGTTGATGGCTGCGCCGGGCTCATCGGGGCGATCCGCCAACGTGAATTTCAAGAAGGCCTGCTGAACGCTGGGCCGGTATGCTGGGCACACGTTCGCAGTTGCGGAAAAGTGAAACGCCCATGAGCGACCCGGTTGCCACCAGCATCTACCCGTTCAGTGCCACCGACATCAATGGCAAGACCCGCGAATTCGAGGAGTTCCGCGGCAAGGTACTGCTCATCGTCAACGTCGCGTCCAAGTGCGGGTTCACGCCGCAGTACGCGGGGTTGGAACGGCTGTGGCGTGAGTACGGTCCACGTGGGCTGGTCGTTCTGGGCTTTCCCTGCGACCAGTTCGGCCATCAGGAACCGGGCGACGAAGCGGCAATCCGCGAATTCTGCTCGACTACCTGGGACGTCACCTTTCCCATGTTTGGCAAGGTTGCTGTCAATGGTGATGACGCGCACCCGCTGTGGCGCTGGCTGAAACAGCAGAAAGGGGGATTTCTCGGGCTCGATGCCATCAAGTGGAACTTCAGCAAGTTCCTCGTCGACCGCGAAGGACGGGTCATCAAGCGCTACGCCCCAACCGACAAGCCCGAATCTCTGGCCGCGGACATCGAGGATGCGCTTTAGATGCACATGGAGAACGAACGCGGCAGCCTGATCGTTCAAGGATCAAGCTTTCAGATCGCGTTCCGTCGCGACGGGGATCGGATACGGGCTTGCGTAACCGGTGCTCTAGGCACTCCGGCAAAGCACCTCGAATGCTGGCGTTTGATTGCGCGCGAAACGGTGCTCGCGGGCGTATCGATGCTGCTGGTCGTGGATAACAGCACTGGCGACGCGGTGACGTTGCCTGAACTGGAACAGTTCATCCACGATCTGGCGGGACTCGGTCTGGAGAATGTGCGCACCTCTTATGTTGGCGGCAATCCGGACCGGGCCGCCCAGGACGAAATCGCCGAGATTTTTGCCAGGGAGCAGGGATTTGTCGCGCGCGTCTTCGGTATGGAGTCAGAAGCCTTGCTCTGGCTGCGCCACGGCGAGCGCTGACCCGCCCCGCCGCAGACCACAGGGCTTAGCCTTTTTCCTTTGCCCGTGCGAACGCAGCCGCCAGTGCGTTGTTTGCCGGCGGCGCGGAAGTTTTCATCACTGGTTTTGCGGGCGGTTTTGACGGAACGGAGCGACGGGCGTCTCTACGACCGGCGTCGCGCGCTCGATCCCCGGGGCCTGCGTTGCCCGCGATTTTCTGCCGCGGCGGTTCAATGGCCGCAGCCTGCGCCGGCGCCGCGACTGCTTCCAGGCGGCAGGTTAGCGCAATCCGTTTGCGCGGCAGGTCGATCTCCAGCACCTTCACCTTGATCACGTCGCCGGCCTTGACGACCTCGCGCGGGTCCTTGACGTAATGGTCGGCGAGCATCGAGATGTGGACCAGCCCGTCCTGATGCACGCCGATGTCCACGAAGGCACCGAACGCCGCGACGTTGCTGACGACGCCTTCCAGAATCATGCCGACCTCGAGGTCCTTCAGTTCCTGCACGCCTTCAGCAAAGCGCGCCGCCTTGAACTCGGGGCGCGGGTCGCGACCGGGTTTCTCGAGTTCCTTGAGGATGTCCCGCACCGTGGGCAGTCCGAAGCGCTCGTCGGTGTATTGCGTTGCATCGACACCGCGAAGGAATGCGCTGTCACCGATCAGCTGCTTCACCTCGCGCCCGCACTGGCGGACGATGCGTTCGACCACCGGGTAGGCCTCAGGATGCACCGAGGAGGCATCCAGAGGCTGGTCCCCATTGGCCACCCGCAGGAACCCGGCGCACTGCTCGAAGGTCTTTTCGCCCAGGCGGGGCACTTTCAACAGCGATTTGCGGTTGTCGAAGGCCCCGTTCTGGTCACGAAAGACGACGATGTTATCGGCGACGGTTGAGCTCAGGCCGGAGACACGGGCGAGCAGGGCGGCCGAGGCGGTGTTGACGTCCACGCCGACCGCGTTCACGCAGTCCTCGACGCGTGCGTCCAGAGCGCGGGCGAGACGGTAACCGTCCACGTCATGCTGGTACTGGCCCACGCCGATGGCCTTGGGCTCGATCTTTACCAGTTCGGCAAGGGGATCCTGCAAACGCCGGGCGATGGAGACCGCGCCGCGCAGGGTCACGTCCAGCGAGGGGAATTCCTTTGCTGCCAATTCGGAGGCGGAGTACACCGACGCACCGGCTTCGCTGACGACGATCTTCTGCATCTTCAGCTCGGGTGCGATTTTGATCAGATCCCCGGCGAGCTTGTCGGTCTCGCGCGACGCGGTCCCGTTGCCGATCGCGATCAACTCCACGCCGTGCTTGACGCACAGCGCGCGCAGGACGTGCAGCGATCCGTCCCACTGGTTGCGGGGCTGGTGCGGGAAAACGGTGTCGGTATCCACCAACTTGCCGGTGGCGTCGACCACCGCGACCTTTACCCCGGTCCGTAACCCTGGATCCAGCCCGAGCACCGCCTTGGGGCCGGCCGGCGCGGCGAGCAACAGATCCTTGAGGTTGTCGCCGAACACGGCGATGGCCTCGGCCTCGGCCTTCTCCCGCGCCTGGCCGAACAGGTCCAGCAGCAAATGCAGGTGCAGCTTGGCTTTCCAGGTCAGACGGCAGGCGTTGAGCAACCAGGCATCGGCCGGACGGCCCAGGTTGGCGACGCCGGCGTGCTGGGCCACCCGCCCCTCGGCCTGGGCGTGACCGGCTTCGGCATCCTTGCCGGGGTCGAGGTCGAGCTGGATGAAATCTTCGCGCCGGGCGCGGAACAGCGCCAGCAGGCGATGGGACGGGATCCGGGACAGTGCCTCGGCATGGTCGAAGTAATCGCGATATTTGGCGCCTTCGTTCTCCTTGCCTTCAATAACGCGAGCGCGGATCACGCCGATAGTGGACAGCCATTCGCGCAGCTCGCCGACCAGCGCGGCATCTTCGCCCCAGCGCTCCATCAGGATGGCGCGGGCGCCTTCCAGCGCGGACTTGACGTCGGCCACGCCCTTGTCGGCATCGATGAAACCGGTGGCAACGGCTTCCGGTACCTGCGCGGGATCAGCGAGCAGGCTATCCGCCAGCGGCTCCAGACCGGCCTCTCGGGCGATCTGCGCGCGGGTGCGGCGCTTCGTCTTGTACGGAAGGTACAGATCCTCCAGCCGCGACTTGCTGTCAGCCGCTTCGATACTGCTGCGCAGCTCGTCGGTCAACTTGCCCTGGTCCTCGATGCTCGCAAGCACCGTCGCGCGTCGGTCTTCCAGTTCGCGAAGATAGATCAGGCGCGTTTCGAGGTTGCGCAACTGGGTGTCGTCCAGGCCCTCGGTCACTTCCTTGCGGTAGCGGGCGATGAACGGCACCGTCGCGCCCTCGTCCAGCAAACCGATCGCGGCGAGCACCTGCGCGGGGCGGGCGCCAATTTCGCCGGCAATGGTTCCGGCGATCTGTGTCGCAACATCGCTCGCGGCGCGGCTACTGCTGCTCGGGGAGGGCTTGCTGGCGTTCTCGGACATTGCACTGCGACCTTCGGAGATACGGGACCCCCGTGAGCGGGGGAGGCCGAGTGTGGCCGCGCCGGGGCTGGTGGGGAAGCCGTTGACAGGATGGCGACCGAAGCCTAAGGGCGCAGCGCGGCGGTCACTTTTCGACGAATGCGCGCTCGAACACGTAGTCGCCCGGCACCCCTATGCGGGGTGCGGCCTTGAAACCGCGTCCGTCGAGCAGCGTCCGGAAATCGGCGAGCATTTGCGGGCTACCGCAGACCATCGCGCGGTCATGCGCGGGATCCAGAGGTTCCAGCCCGAGCTGCTCCATCATCCGCCCACTGGCCATCAGATCGGTCAGGCGCCCACGGTGGTCGTCGCCCTCGAACGTGAATTCTTCGCGCGTCACCGCCGGGTAGTACAGCAGCTTCTCGCTGATCAGTTCCCCGAGCAATGCGTGTCGCGGCAACTCGTTGACGATGTAGTCGCGGTAGGCCAGGTCGGCTGCACGGCGAACGCCGTGGGTCAGGATCACCTTGTCGAAGCGCTCATACACCTCCGGGTCCTTCACGACCGACAGCCAGGGCGCGAAGCCGGTGCCGGTGCCCAGCAGGTACAGGTTGCGGCCCGGATGGAGGTCGTGGATCAGCAGCGTGCCGGTCGGCTTGCGACCGATGCGGATCGTGTCGCCGGGCTGGATGTGCTGCAGGCGTGAGGTCAGCGGTCCGTGCTCGACTTTGATCGAGAAAAACTCCAGTTGCTCCTCCCAGTTCGCGCTGGCAATCGAATAGGCACGCATCAGCGGCTTCGTCGATCCGTCGGCTTGGGGGACATCCAGACCGATCATGACGAACTGCCCGTTGTCGAAACGGAAGCCGTCATCGCGGGTGGTGGTAAAGCTGAAGTAGTCGTCCGTCCAATGACGGACGTCCAGCACGGTTTCAGTGCCGAAGGCAGAGGACATGGCGGAATTTACTGCGTGGGGAGGGCTTATTTTAGCTGATCGCGCCGGAACGGCTCCGGCGCGCGTCGATGCCGCATCAGCGGATGACGGTCACCGGCACCCCGGCCTGGGCGATAACCTTGGTGGTCGTCGACCCCAGCAGGAATCCAGCCAGAGCGCCACGGCCGCGCGAGCCCATCACAATCATGTCCACGGCCTCGTTGGCCGCGGTCTCGACGACTGCCTTGTGGGCGTCGTCGACCACAGCGCGCGCCTCAAACTCCAGACCGGCGTCGGTAAGCGCAGCGCGGGCGTCCTTGAGCGCGTAGCGGCTGTTGTCGGCGTGGTAATCAAGGGTGCCCTGGGTTCCCAGTTGCACTTCCACCCCGTGCAACAGCGGGACGTCGGCGTGCAGCAGGATGATCTGGGCCGGTTGGGCAAGGCTCTTGGCGAGCTTGACCACGAACGCGGCGGCGCGGCTGCTGTTTTCGCTGCCGTCCACGGCAAGCAGGATCTTCATCGCGGTGCTCCTTTCAGTCGGTATGTTCCCACTATGGCCTGTTCAGGGATTGGAAGCTTGATTCAGGTCAAAGTTTGTCTTGGGCGACGGTCAGCGCTGCCGCATTCCTCCCGCGGTTTTTGCTGCGTGGGGAGGGCGTATTTCAGCGGATAACAGTTACCGGCACAGCTGACTGGGCTATGACCTTGGTCGTCGTGGAACCGAGCAGGAATCCCGTCAATGCGGTGCGCCCGCGTGAGCCCATCACGATCAGATCGACAAAATGATTCGTTGCAAGCCGGACGATCGCCTTGTCGGCATCCTCGACCTCCGCCCACGTCTCGAACTCCAGCCCGGCGTCGGTGAGCGCGGCGCGGGCGTCCTTGAGCGCGCAGCGGCTGTTGTCGGCATGGTAATCAAGGGTGCCCTGCGCTCCGAACTTCACCTCCACCCCATGAAGCAGCGGCACATCGGCGTGCAGCAGGATGATCCGCGGAGGTACCGCGAGGCTGGCGGCCAGTTTGACCACGAAAGCCGCGGCACGGGTGCTGTTCTCGCTGCCGTCCACTGCAAGCAGGATCTTCATCGCGGTGCTCCTTTCAGTCGGTATCTTCCCACTATGGCCTGTGCAGGGATTGGACGCTTGATTGAGGTCAAAGTCCGTGGAGAGGCTGTCAGCGTGGTCCGCGTTCCTCACGGGGCTTGGCACGTCGATCGCCGAGGAGGGCACTGAGCACGATGGCGACGCCCAGTCCGGCGCCGACCGCCAGCAGCAACAGCGCGACAGCGGGATAACCGAGCAACGTCGGTCCGTCACCGGCTCGCATCATGAATGCCGCGGCGAGAATCAGGGCCGCGGTGACGGCGCCTGCAGCAATGCGGTTGGCGATCTTCTGCAGTGCCTCAAGCAGCTGCGAGTCGTCAAGGCCGGTGATGCGCATCTGCAGTCGGTTGTCGGCAACCAGCGACAGGGTGTCACTGATCTTGCGCGGGGCGTCGCGCAGCAGCTCGTGCAGGTCGATCATCTCGCCAGCCAGGTTGGACGGCGACAAGGACTTGCGCAGCCTTTCGCGCATCACGTGCTGCAGGTGCTGCTCAACGACGGACTTGACGTCGAGAGTCGGATCGAGCGCGACGCAGACCGATTCAAGACTCAGCAGCGCCTTGCCGAGCAGGCTCATCTCCGGTGGTGTGCGCAGACCGCAGGCGGTTGCGATGCGTGCCAGGTCGAGGACCAGTCGGCCCTCGGAGAGATGGGTGCCGTGCATGCGCGACGAATGCGCCGCGTAGCGCGATACCAGCTGGCTGACTTCGCGCAGGTAGGTCTCGCCGTCAAAGTCCTCCAGTCGGGTGCCCATGGCGATGCCTTCAGCGGCAACGTCTTCGCCACGGCCGTCGACCGCGGCAAACAGCAGCTTCAGCAGCCGCTCGCGTTGTTTGGGTGGAACATGCACCACCATGCCGAGATCGAACACGGCCAAGCGTCCGTCATTGGTGACCAGCAGGTTGCCCGGATGCGGGTCAGCATGGATCTCGCCGTGGATGAAGGTCTGGTCGAGGTAGCCGCGCATCAACGCGTCAGCCAGGTGGCCCATGGGCGCTTCGGCACGGCGCATGCCGCTGATCTGGGTGACCTTGGTGCCGACCACCAGTTCCATCGTCAACAGGCGTGTGCGGGTCAGATCCCATATCGGCTTGGGGACGGTGAGCTCCGGGTAGCCGGCGAAGTGCTCGCCAAAGCGCTCGAGGTTTTCTGCTTCGGCGCGGTAGTCCAACTCGGCCATCAGGGTCTTGCGAAACTCGTATACCCAGTCCGAAAACTGGACACGCCTGCCGATGTCGGTGGACTTGTCTACACGTCCGGCGATGGTCGCCAGTGCATCGAGGTCTGCGCGGATCTGCTCGACGGCATGCGGCCGCTGCACTTTTACAGCGACGGCCTTGCCATCGCGCAACGTCGCCCGGTGCACCTGCGCCAGCGAGGCGCAGCCCAGTGGTTGCTCGTCGAAGCTGACGTAGGCTTTACTCAGCCGGAAGCCAAGCGCTTCCTCGATCGCGGCGCGCACGACCGGAAACGGCAGCGGCGATACGGCATCCTGCATACGTTCCAGCGCGTCCACATACGGCTGAGGCACCATGTCCGGGCGCGTGGAAAGCGATTGCCCGATTTTGACGAAGGTGGGTCCGAGCGCCTCCAGGTCATTCACGAACTGCTCCGGCGTGCCGTCCGCCGGCAACGGCTCCCCCTTGTCGACGGCGTCGCTGAGATCCAGACCACCGAAGACCCCGGAATTGCGGTACTTGAGCAGGAATCCGATGATTCGCGCCGTTCGCGCCAGGCCGTGCTCGACGACGTATTCCGCCTCGGCCCCAGCCGGCTCCGATGATGAAATGTCCTCGTCTTTCGATTGATCCAGATCCTTGTCACTGACGCTTGAGGGCATGGTGGTCTCCATTGATCGGTCCACGGTATCGGGGCCCGCGTCAACGCTGCTTCACACCCACGCTGGCAGGGTGTGGGTATGGATGCATCCACCGACACGCTGTGGACGATCGGTCACTCGACCCGCGATTGGCCGGCATTCGTTGGCATGCTCACGGAAGCTGGAATCACAACACTGGTCGACGTGCGTCGATTCCCCGGTTCCCGCCGCAATCCGCAGTTCAGCGCCGAGACGATGGCGCAGGAATTACCCCTCAGCGGGATCGGCTTTGTATCAATGACCGATCTGGGTGGTCGCCGCAAGGTGAGGCCCGATACGCGCAACACCGCGTGGCGGAACGACAGCTTCCGTGGCTATGCCGACTACATGGAAACCGCCGAATACCAGGCTGCAAGTTCCCGCCTCGCCGATATGGCACGCACTGAGCGCGTGGCGGTCATGTGTGCCGAGGCGCTGTGGTGGCAGTGCCACCGCGGCCTCATTTCGGACGATTTCAAGGCGGCCGGGTGGGAGGTGATCCATCTCATGGCGCCCGGTCGCAGCGAGGCGCATCCGTATACCTCGGCGGCGCGCATCGTCGACGGGCATCTGGACTACTCGGCGCCGGAACCGCCGCAGGCGAACCTCTTCTGAGTGGCTCCTCCGGCTCAGCGGTAGCCGGAAGCCTGCAGTTCGAACAGCTCCGCATAGCGGCCACCCTGCGCGAGCAACTCCTCGTGGGTGCCGCTCGCCTCAAGTCCCCCATCAGCGAGCACCAGAATCCGGTCCGCCATGCGCACGCTGGAGAAGCGGTGTGATATCAGCACCGCAGTCTTGTCCGATGAGAGTTCCTTGAAGCGCTGGAACACCTCGAATTCGGCACGTGCGTCCAGCGCTGCAGTGGGTTCGTCCAGGATCATCACCTGGGCGTCGCGCATGTAGGCGCGGGCGATCGCGATCTTCTGCCATTCCCCGCCGGACAGATCCACACCGCTCTTGAATCGTCGACCAATCAGCTGGTCGTATTGATCCGGCAGACCTTCAATCAGGTCCACCGCCATCGCACGTCGTGCCGCCTCGCGAATCCGCACCGTGTCGTCCATGGCATCCAGCTGGCCGACGCCGATGTTCTCCCCAACAGTGAGGTGGTAGCGCACGAAGTCCTGGAAGATCACCCCCACATTGGCGCGCAGCTCGTCCAGGTCGTAGTCCCGCAGATCGCGCCCGTCCAGGAGGATGCGACCTTCCACCGGATCGTAGAGGCGTGCCAGCAGCTTCACCAACGTGGTCTTGCCGGCACCGTTCTCACCCACCAGAGCGAGCACCTCGCCTGCGCGCAGCTCGAAGTTCAGGCCGCGCAGCGCCCATTTGTTGGCGTCCGGATAGCGGAAGCCAACATTCTCGAACGTAAAGCCTGTCTTGATCGGGCGTGGAAAAGGTACCGGGTTATCGGGCGAGACAATTTGCGGTTTGGTGGCGAAGAACGAGAGCAGGTCGTCCAGGTACAGAGCCTGACCCGCGACCTGCGAGAACCCCACCAGCAAACCCTCCAGCAACTGGCGCAAGCGGCGGAAGCTGCCGGCGAGGAAGGTCAGGTCACCGATGGTGAAATCACCGCGCACGGTACGCCACGCGATGTAGGCATAGGCCGCGTAATAACCTAGCGTTCCGAGCGCCGCCAGGGCGGAACCCCACAGTGCGCGGCGGCGGGCCAGCGCGCGGTTGGCCAGGTAGAACTTGTCTGCCAGTTCGCGATAGCGGGCCACCAGGAAGCGGTGAAGATTGAAGATCTTCACCTCCTTGGCGGTTTCCACGCTGGCGCCCATCTGACGCACGTATTCCAGCTGCCGGCGTTCGGGTGTCCACGCGAAATTGAGCGAGTAGCTCAGTGCATTGAAGTGCGCCTCGCCGACGAAGGCGGGGATCAAGGCGACGGCGAGCAAGGCGATCAACCATGGGGCATAGATCAGCAGGCCGATGCCGAAGCTGACCACCGTGATGGCGTCCTGCACCTGGCCGAACAACTGGCTCATCAGATTCATCCGCCCCATCGTCTGGCGGCGCGCGCGGTCCAGCTTGTCCTGCAGATCCGGATCCTCGAAGTCTTTCAGGTCCAGGGTCGCAGCGTGCTCCATGAGCTTGATGCTGGTGGCGTTGGTGAACAGTTCCGAGAGCAGGCCGTCACCGTAGGTGGTCAGGCGGCCGAGCAGGTCCGAACCGACTGCCAGCCCGAGCTCCATCGCCAGCAGCCAAGCCAGATGATCGAGTTCGCCGCTTTGCCACGCGGTTTGAATGTTGTCGAACGCAGTGCCGATGCCGATCAGGCGCACGGCCTCGTCGATGATCAGCTTGCCGATGTACAGGGTGGAGATCGGCACCAGAGCGCGCACGAGTCGCAAACCCAGCGTCGACAGTGTCAGCGACCGGCTGGTCGCCCAGATCATCTTCAGGAATGGCGGCAGGTTGCGCAGTGCGTCGAAGCGCTCGCGCAGGCTTGGCTTCGCGCTGGGTCGGCGCAGCGGTCCTTTCTTGCTGGTTGACGCTGCCTCAGCCATGGGGGTGCGCGGTGATCCGGTATATAGCGGCTGCAAAGGCTATCGCGTCACGCGTGAAGCCTGAAGAAGCGCGGCGGGGACTGAACACGACAAAGCAATGGACGGTGTCGGGGACGACGGGGGATTGCGCTGAATCGACTCCGGGAGCCCGGAACGCCGTTTCGACCGCGCGCATGATCAGGGTCAAGGCGCGCACGTTCTTTGTGGCCGATCCTGCTTGCACCAAGTATCCCATCCCTTCAGGAGTTCCAGTCCATGTTGCTCGACGTTGAAAAAATCACCTGCGACAAGTGCGGCGATGCCATCCAGAAAGCGATCGTGGCGCAGGATCCGACCGCGCAGGTCACGGTAAATGTAGCCGAGCAGCAGGTGCGCGTGGAGGGTTTGATTACCCAGCAGCAGGCCATGGATGCGCTGGCTGCCGCGGGCTATCCCGCCACCAACGCGGCACCGCACAGCGGTGAAGGCAGCGACTGTTGCGGCGGTTGCTCCTGATCGAGTGACACTTCTGGCGGTCGACCCCGGCCGCCAGCACCCGGCACATCCGTGGCAGCGCCGGCCCGGGACTGCGCCGGCCCGTTAGAATGGCGCTCCCCCCCGCCAGCCTGAAGCCCGCCGTGAGCACTGCCGCCAACCCGTTTGCCGCCCGCCAGCCTGTGTCCATCCCGCAGGAGGACTTGATCCAGTCCGTTGCCGATGCGTTGCAGTACATCTCGTACTACCACCCGGTGGATTACATCAAAAGCCTCGCAGCGGCCTACGAGCGCGAGGAAAGCGCTGCAGCCAAGGACGCGATTGCGCAGATCCTGATCAACTCCCGCATGTGCGCCGAAGGCCACCGCCCGATCTGCCAGGACACCGGTATCGTGACCGTGTTCCTGGAGATTGGCATGGACGTGCGCTGGGATGACGCGACGATGGCCGTGGAGGATATGGTCAACGAAGGCGTGCGCCGCGCCTACGCACATCCGGAAAACAAGCTGCGCGCCAGCGTGCTGGCTGATCCTGCCGGCAAGCGAATCAACACGAAAGACAACACGCCCGGCGTGGTCAACGTCAAGGTCGTACCCGGCAACACGGTTGAGGTGATCGTTGCAGCCAAGGGCGGCGGCTCGGAGGCCAAGAGCAAGTTCGCGATGCTCAACCCGTCCGACTCCGTGGTCGACTGGGTGATGAAAACCGTGCCGACCATGGGCGCCGGCTGGTGCCCGCCGGGCATGCTGGGTATCGGCATCGGCGGCACCGCCGAGAAGGCGATGCTGCTGGCGAAGGAGTCGCTGATGGAGCCGATCGACATCACCGACTTGAAGGCGCGCGGTGCATCGAACCGCGCGGAAGAGCTTCGGATCGAACTGTTCGACAAGGTCAACGCGCTGGGCATCGGTGCACAGGGCCTGGGCGGTCTGACCACGGTGCTCGACGTCAAGGTCAAGGATTTCCCGACCCATGCGGCCAACCTGCCGGTCGCTTTGATTCCCAACTGCGCCGCGACCCGCCATGCGCATTTCACCCTGGATGGCAGCGGCCCGGTAATGCTGGATCCGCCGTCGCTGGAAGACTGGCCGACGCTGACCTACGACGCGTCCAAGGGACGTCGGGTCGACCTGGACACGGTCACTGCAGCCGACGTCGCCAGCTGGCAGCCGGGCGAGACCATCCTGCTCAACGGCAAGCTGCTGACCGGCCGGGACGCGGCGCATAAACGGATCGTGGGCATGCTTGATGCGGGTGAGCCGCTGCCGGTCGACTTCAAGGGTCGATTCATCTACTACGTCGGCCCGGTCGACCCGGTGGGCACCGAGGTCGTGGGTCCCGCAGGCCCGACCACGGCGACGCGGATGGACAAGTTCACCGAGCAGGTGCTCAGCCAGACGGGGTTGCTGGGCATGGTGGGCAAGGCCGAGCGCGGCAGTGAGGCGATCGAATCGATCCGCCGCCACAAGTCGGTCTACCTGATGGCGGTAGGTGGCGCCGCCTATCTGGTGTCGAAAGCGATCAAGGCGTCCCGCGTGGTCGCGTTCGAAGACCTGGGGATGGAGGCGATCTATGAATTCACCGTGCACGACATGCCGGTAACGGTGGCTGTCGACTCCACCGGCGAGTCCGTGCACATCACCGGGCCGCGTGAATGGCAGACCCGGATCGGCGTGATTCCGCTGGCC
>RCMY010000543.1_pt1 | contig 35505 bp, 31 predicted proteins | sample 2041341 | NCBI WGS metagenome assembly RCMY01 (sample SAMN09708234, study PRJNA481090) | Marine sediment metagenome, whole genome shotgun sequencing project. | reverse complement strand
CAACATCGACAGTTGTGAGATGTCAGCAGCGCTTCGCCTCCGGGAGCCGTTCAAACGCCACGGAGGTTTGCTCCCGCGTGGGGTGACGTCGTCGTAACCGAATGGTTCTAGCTCGTTCATCGATCGAGGTCTATTTGTTCTTTGCGACTAATCCTTCGAAGCTACCTGTGCTTGCGTCATCTGCAACGAGGCCGTTAGATCGACCCGCTTTGCTGTCGTGCTGAGATAGTCGTTGTCGATTGTCCGACGGTTGATTGGAAGAATAGCGATGACATCTCGCCATTGCCGATCCGAGGTATTCCCACCCTGGCGGTACCAATCGAGCTTCCGAAGTACTTGATCCTCGACAGATGTGACCCATAGTCGCACCGGCGGGTCGGTCGGGACCTCGATACGCACTCGGCGATTGATCTGGTTGGCATCAAGCGGACTGCCGTTCAGAACAAAGAGGTCGACCTTCAGCGCTGCGCTGTGATGAATGATGTTGAACGAATCGTGTTCCCGCACCGCTCGAATCGATATCAACGTCGACGGTGCTCCGCGGCTCGCCGACGAGAGAACTGGCGACAGACCCGCCTACGACGTAACGGATATCGAGGTCATCGAACAGCGCCGCCAACTCAGCAGTCAGTTGGAGGTGAGACTGACTCACGCTGCGATTCGTGCGCCGTAAACCTCGTTTGCGAGGTCCTCGCCATAGCGGCGCATTGCGAGGTGCCAGCGAACGTCTTCGTCGCCGAGATCGCCATATTGGGATCGAATTCCAGCTAGGGCAAGGTTCGTGCATTGCTCGTTGAGTTCTGCCGCAATGGTCGCCCGCTCAGCGTGGGTCATCGACTCGAACCGAGCCATCATTGTGTCGTCTGCTTCACGACTGGTGTCAGCTGAGCGGCCCATGGGGTCACACTACCCGAGCGCCGTGACATTGGCCTGAGCGTCGAGACACATGATGTCACTGCGCTCGGCCGTCAGTCTGCTTGTCACGCGTCTGAAGGGTGTGAAAGCTGTCCCCGAAGGCCCACGTCGTTCGCGGTTTGTTCTGACACGGCGGCCGCTTCCCGCCATACTTGGCGAGGCATGAACAGCCCAGACAGCAAGAGCGGCTTCAGGGGTCCGATGCGACGTCTGATCCAAGCGCTCCTCTTTTTGTTCGTCGTGAACACGTTCGTGCTCCCGCAACTCGCAGGCACTGGTGAGGCGATCTCGTTGATCGGTGATCTCAACCCGCTGCTACTCGGCCTCGGTGTCATTGCGGAGATGGCCTCACTGCTGTGTGTCGCCCACCTCATCCGGACCCTGCTCCCGAACTCGACACGACCATCGCTTTGGACCGTCCAACGGATCGTTCTGGCAGCGCGAGGGGCCAGCCGTGTCGTCCCCGGTGGTTCGGCGGTCGGCGGCGTGCTCTCGTACCGGCTCCTCCGGCGTGTTGGTGTACCAACTGCCGAGGCGGGATTCTCGGTTGGAACGCAAGGTCTCGAATCGGCCGCAGTACTGATAGGTCTGCTGTTCGGGGCGCTTCTCGCGTCTATTCCGATCTCGGGACTGAGCCCTGCCTATCTCGGCGTGACCGTCGTCGGCCTCATCGTCTTGACCGGACTCGGCGCGCTGGTCGCGGCAATCACACGGGGTGAAGAACGGGCCGTGGACATCGCTCGCCGCGTCGCCACGACAATCCGAGTCGTGAACCCGGACAAGATCGAAGGCGCCCTGCGCACATTGGCATCGCAACTGTCCACGCTCACAACGGATCGTCGGGAGCTCGCCCGGCACGCCGCCTGGTCCGCTGCATATTGGCTCCTGAGCGCGGTCTCGCTCTGGGTCTTCCTCGCCGCCTACGGGCATTGGACCCGCATCGACGGCCTCATCATCGCCTTTGCGTTGGCCAACATCGCCGCCACCATCCCGATCACGCCGGGCGGTCTCGGTGTCGTGGAGATCGCTCTTGTCGCCTCCCTCGTGGGCTTCGGAACACCCCCAGGCGTGGCGTTGCTGGGGGTCGCATCCTGGAGGCTCATCAACTTCTGGCTGCCGATCCCACTCGGCGCAGCGACCTATCTGTCACTGCGATTAGGCCGCTCCGACCAAGCGCCAGCCGAAGAAATCGAGATCCTCACCGAAGAAGCGCGTCAGCAGGCCCAAGAGATCACCCCGTGGCGCAGGAAGCGCAAACGGAAGTCATAACGTCCCCCGTCGACCGTTCATACTAGGGATCCATGAACCAGTCGGATATCCAACAGATCGCCGAGTTCGAAGAACACTTCGCCAAGGCGCAGGCGACCGATGTGATCGAGCTGCCTTGGGGGTTCGCACTGCTGCAACGCGACTTTCCGCTCTCTCACGGTCACAACCGAATCGTCGTCAAATCCGCGGCATCAAGTGCGGAGATCCTGCAGGCCGCCGACGACGTTCTGGGCGGAGCGGGTTTCGAACATCGCTACATCAGCGTGCTCGATGACGCGCGTGGCCACGATCTCGAACCGGACTTCATCGCTGCCGGCTACGAGGCCGAGTCGCTCGTCACGATGATCAAATTCGACCTGACGGCCGAAACACCCGCACACGACATTCACGCGGTGTCGCACGTGCAGCTTCGACCGGCGGTCCTGCGCGACTGGAAGGTCGATCTGCCCGACGCTTCCGATGAGGCACTGGCGCAACTCGCCGATCGGATGACGTTGTACTCCCGCGGTGCCGAAGTCACGTTCCTCGCGGCCTTCGAGGACTCCGAGATTGCCTCGCGTGTCGAGCTGTATCTCGATCGCGGCACTGGCGTGGCACAGATCGAGAGTCTGCAGACCCATCACGACTACCGCAGGCGCGGGTATGCCAAGGCGGTGGTCGAAGAAGCGAACCGTCGTGCCGTCGACGCTGGCTGTCGGTTCTCGTTCTTGGTGGCCGATCTCGATGACTGGCCGCGCCAGTGGTACAGCCGTCTTGGTTACGTCGAGACCGACCGCACCCGCGACTTCATTCGCCAGCACTAATGCCAATGGCGGCTACGTGCCCTCGGTCGGTGCAAACTGACGAGCTTTCGAGTGCACGATGTGGACGACTTCGCGCTTGAACGGCGAGTCGTCGACCGAGCGGGTCTCTCCCAAATCTTCGGCGAACCGCCGTCCGTCCCACACGGCTGCCGCGATGGTCGACGGGGCGAGCGCATCGGCCACTGCCGTCACCGAAAACAATCCGTTGTCGGCCCATTCGTCCGAGCGTGCACGCAGATCGACCGCGAGTTGCTCGTTGGGGAGGCGCCCGGTGACGAGCACGGCTGCGTCGCATTCGATGGGTCGCGTGTCGTGCGTGTACATGTCGCTGCCCACGACGTGGTCGGCGGCGACAGAATCGACCGTGGTTGAAAGGTGCTGCGTGATTCCGAGCTCGCGGATCCGGGTCTGGATGCGGTCGATCTCGAGCGTGTTGACGGTCCACGATGACACGAGCGGGCTAGGTGTCACCAGGTGGACCTCGAAGCCCTCGGTCACCAGTAGCTCGGCGAGGACACCACCCATGTAGTAGTGATCGTCGTCGAACAGGACGATGCGCCGACCTTCGGGACGCAAACCAGCCATCAGGTCGTCGGGCGTGAACACCGCCATGTCGCCGTGGACGGGCATGGGGCTGGTGTGCCACCGACCGACGCCGTCGTTTCTCCAGGTCGATCCGGTCGCCACAGCCACATGGTCGAAGCCGTAGCCCAGTGCCTCCTCGGCCGTGATCTCGCTCTCGCGATAGATCTCGACGTTGTCGAGTTGATCAATTTGTTCGACGCGGTAGTCGAGCACCCGGATCCACGCCGCAAGTCCGGGAAGCCGTGCTTCGAGCGCAACACGACCGCCGAGGTTTCGCGTCGCCTCGGTGACCACGACCTCGTACCCGCGTTTGCCGAGCGACTGAGCGGCCTCGAGACCGGCAGGGCCAGCACCGACGACGAGGACCCGTTGGTCAGCATGTTTCGCGCGGAGGTACTCGGGATGCCAGCCTCGGCGCCATTCCTCGCCCATCGACGGGTTCTGCGTGCAACGAACGGGACTCATCGTGAAGTCGCCGGATACGCAGATGTTGCAGCCGATGCACTCGCGGATGTCCTCCATCCGACCCTCTTCGATCTTCTTCGGAAGGAACGGATCAGCGATCGACGGACGGGCTGCGCCGATGAAGTCGAGCACACCCTCTCGGACCATTCTGAGCATCGTCTCCGGAGACGTGAAGCGACCAACGCCGACCACGGGTTTCGACGTCAGGTCCTTCAGACCTCGGACATAACTCTCCTGCCCGGCTTCCGGCCCGAATCGTGACGTGACGCTGTCTGCCTCCCACGACCCGAGAACGAAGTCCCACAGGTCTGGGACGTCCCCGTACATCGAGATGATCTCGGCAACATCCTCACGCTGGATCCCTCCGTCGCCGAGAAGCTCGTCGACGCTGATTCGACAGCCGATGGCAGCCTCACCATTGGCTTCCTCGACCGAGTCTTCCAACATCTCGCGCAGTAGACGTGAGCGATTCTCGAGTCCTCCGCCGTAGTGATCGGTTCGGTGGTTGTACCTCGGAGACAGAAAATGATGGATGCCACCCAACGCGTGGCCGGCGTAGACGTAGATCAGGTCGAATCCGGCGTCGATCGACCGACGTACAGCGCGTCGATGCCACCGTCGCAGGTCAGCGATGTCGTCGATCGTCATCGCCCGGGCCTGGACGGGGTCGTTGGTGAACGCCGCGACCGGCAGGTTCACCGGGCCCATCGGAGCGACGCGGCTGAAGAAGTTCGATCCGTTCATTCCGTTGTAACAGAGCTCGATCGCTGCCAAAGACCCATGGTCGTGCACCCGTTCAGCGGTGAGCGCGAGGGCAGGCACGTCGATGTCGTCCCAGATGCGCTGTTCGATGAACGGGGTGATCTCCGAGCTGTGATGGATCTCGGCCTGTTCGGTACACACGACCGCCCAGCCACCCTCGGCCTTGGTCGCCCGCATCTCGGCATGCGACGAGACGTCGCGGTAGCCCATACCGCTGCACTGTGGCACCTGGAAGAACCGATTTCGAGCGACGCGCGGGCCGATCTGCACCGGCTCGAAGAGGATGTCGAAACGAGGATCTCTCACGGGGTGTCTCCTAATCGTCGGCTGGTGTCGTTGGAGACGACGACGTCTCCTGCGACCACCACGAGTTCGAGTACGTGATCGGCCAGTCCGAGAAAGAGCTCGTGAGGATGTGGACAATCGAGAATGAGAAGATCGCCGCGTTTGCCCACGTCGAGCGAACCACAGCGATCGGCGATGCCGAGGCTGTGTGCCGCATTCAGCGTGCACCCGACGATCGCCTCGGACGGGGTGATCCCGAACCATGGTCCCGCCATCGTCATCGTCGACAGCAGCGACGTGGCGTGAATAGAGGAGCAGTAGTCGGTCGAGATCGCGACCGGAACGCCGGTGTCGATGAAACGCCGCGCGTTCGCTCGCCGGTCGGTCATGTAGATGAGCTCGGCGACGGGAAGCACGACCGCTACGGTGTCGGTGGGGCCGACCTCGTCGATCTCCTCGTCGAAGGTGTACGTGAGGTGATCTGCCGACACGGCTCCGCCAGCGACGGCGGTTCTCCAACCGGCCGACGGCTTCCACGCATCTGCATGAACTCGCACGGGAAGTCCTGCGCGACGACTGCGGGCCATGATGTCGAGCGCTTGCGCCGGGGTGAAGAGACCGTCTTCGACAGTGACATCTTGGAACTGCGCGATTCCCTGGGCGATGACCCCATCGGTCATCGGGCCAGCGACCAGGTCGGTGTAGGCCTGTGACGGATCCTCGCCGTTGGCCGACGCAAGATCGCGCGGGACGACGTGCGCTCCCAAGAACGAGATGACCAGTTCCTGCTGCGCTCGAAGGCGAACCTGCGCCAGCAAAGCAAGCTGATGCAGTTCGTGTTCGACGGTCAGTCCGTAGCCCGACTTCACCTCGGCGGTGGTGACTCCCCCGGCGAGCATTCGGTCGAGCGCGGCAACGGTGTCGTCGATCAACGTCTGGTCGTCGGTCTTGCGAGTCGCAGCAACGCTCGACCAGATCCCGCCGCCGCGTGCAGCCACCTCGGCAAGTGTTGCGCCTCCGAGACGCTCGGCGTACTCGTCGTGCCGATGCCCGCCGAACATTGGGTGCGAGTGTGCTTCGACGAGTCCGGGAAGCACCGTCTTCCCGGTGGCGTCGATCGTCGCCACACCGCCGTCTGCTCCGGCCGACGCGAGCACCTCGCTCGTCGTTCCGACCGCCACGATCACGCCATCTCGGATCGCCACCGCACCATCAGAGATCATCTCGAGGTGACCCTGCGCTGCACCTCGGCGCAGGCCGTCGTCGTGCACTGGACACAGCACGTCGATGTTGATGATGTTGAGATCGCCACTCATTTCAGGACCCCTCTCGAACGGCGATCACGTCGACTTCGACAAGCCAGTCAGGCTTTGCGAGTGCCACCACGACCAGACCGGTGGAAACCGGGTAGACCCCCTCAAGCCAGCGGCCGATCACGCGATACACGCTCTCGCGCGTGAGGGGATCGACGAGGTAAATCGTCACCTTGACGATGTCGTGCAACGTGGCACCGCACTCGTCGAGCAACTGGGCGATGTTCTTCATGGCCTGTTCGGTCTGGGCGGCCGGGTCTCGTCCACCGACGAGGTTGCCGTCGAAGTCGGTCCCGACTTGGCCGCGCAGATACACCGTGTCGCCGGCAACCACGGCTTGACTCAGATCATTGTCGAGCGATTGGTCGGGGTACGTGTCCTTCGTGTTGAACATTCGGATGCGCCGATGGGTCACCATGGTCGTCAGCCTCGATTCTGTTGACTTGCGTTCGCGTATGCGAGGTAGTCCCGTTGGGCAGCGATGTGATCGGCCACGTACTTCGCGTCCTGCCACACGCCGAAGATGAACGAGGACGCTCGCCGTGTCTGCCAGGGCAGACCGAGGAAGTACACACCTGGTTCGTCGGAGACTCCTCGAAAGTGTTTCGGTTTGCCGGCAGCGTCGACGACATCGACGTCGAGCCAGCTGTAGTCCTGCACGTACCCCGTCGCCCACAGGATCGACGTGACCCCAGCCTGTTCGAGATTCAGCTCGAGCAGTGGGTTCTGCATGCAAGCGGGGTCGGGACCAATCAAACGAGCATCGGGATCTTCGGGGAGATCCAGACCGTTGCGTTCTGCGTACTCGTCGGCCTCGTCGAGAACCGACAGGTGGTCGCGGTCTCCTGCGGCGATGTTCGCAGCGAGGTCGGATTCGAAGGTCAATGTGCCATCGTCGAACGCCTTGGTCATGCCGACGAGGTTCATTCCCCGGTCGGCGAAACGTCGGAAGTCGACCGTGTCTCCACCGTTCGCACCGCTGACCGAGATGGTGACGTGCTCCATACCCGGTTGCACTGCCGGTGCGTCCCACTTGCCGAGCACACCGAGCCACCACACGAAGTCCAGGCCGCGGTAGCTGCGCGGTGGCCGGTTGTGTGCACCGACCGACAAATAGACGTTCCGTCCCGATTGGAGAAGCTCGTCGGCGATCTGCGCTCCCGAAGACCCCGCTCCGACGACGATCACACCACCCTCGGGTAGTTGATCGGGGTTGCGATATTCATTGCTGTGGATCTGGAAGATGCCGGAGTCCAGCGGAACCAGTGGCGGAATCACCGGTCGTTGGAACGGCCCGGTCGCCGCGACGATGTTGGTGACCTCGAGGACTCCGTCGGACAACGTGGCCCTGAACCCCTTGCGCCCCAACAGACGTGCGACATCGTGCACCTCCACTCCGCAACGCACCGGCGCGGAGATCCGTTCGGCGTACTCCACGAAGTAGTCGGCAACACGTTCCTTGCCGACGAAGGAGTCGGGGTCGGCGTCGAACTCCATTCCCGGGAATCGGTCGTGCCACGCCGGACCATTTGCGACCAGCGAGTCCCATCTGCCAGACCTCCATCGTTCGGCGATGCGATCACGTTCGATGACCACGTGCGAGACGTCGTGACTAGTTAGGTGCTCGCTGATGGCGAGCCCGGCTTGGCCGCCGCCGACGACGAGCGTGTTGATTTCGGGTGACATCTCAGGTCCTCTCGTTGTTCGTCACACAGAACTCGTCGATCGCCGTGCGAACGAATCGGACGCAGCGCTCGAGTTGTTCGGTCGTCACGAACTCGTCGCAACGATGCGCATCGGCGATGTCGCCTGGTCCGCAGATCATGATCGGTGAGTCCAATGCGGTGGCGAACAAGCCGCCCTCGGTGCCGTATGCGAGACCCGACGATGGCCCGTTGTCGACAAGGCGCTCCGCTCGCCGGTACGCCGGCAGCGACGGGTCTGTAGCCATTGCGGGATAACTGGTGAGCAGCTCGCGGTCGACTCCCCCATCGACCGCAGCCAGTTCCCGCTCGATTTCTTCGATCGTCTCGTCGAGCGGCGCCAGCACGTCAGCGGGGTCATGCTCCACGCCGTGACGTATCTCGAATGTGACTTCGAAGTTGGCTGCGATCACGTTGGGCTGCGTTCCGCCACGCACCGTGCCACAGTTGATCGAGTAGCCGCTCGGTTCGCCGCTACCCGATGCTGGGCAGGCCTGCTGAATCGCCCCCAAGGTCCGAAGCAATTCTGCGCCGTGCGCGATTGCGCTCGGGGCGGTCGCCCACTGGCTTGAATGCGCCTCGGCCGAGCGCACCGTGAGCCGGTGCACTTCCTTGCCCATGTGTGAATGCCGGGCTGTCATCATCGTAGGTTCGCCGATGACCACGAGATCGGGCCGTATGTGCTCGTCACGAGTCAGCACCGGCAGGACCTCACGCACTCCTTGGCAACCGATCTCCTCGTCGTACGACGCCACGATGCGGATCGGCGACATAAGATCATTCACATCGAGTCCGTCGATCGCGACGAGAACTGCTGCGAGGAAACCTTTCATGTCGGCTGACCCGCGCCCGTACAGTTTGTTTCCCACGGGAACGAGCGTCCACGGGTCGGTCGCCCAACCCTCGCCTGGGTCGACCACGTCGGTGTGACCCGACAGGATCAGGCCGCCCGCCCGCTCCGGACCCAGCGTCGCCAGCAGGTTCGTTCGCTCCGGGTCGTCGCCGGCGACCATCGTGATGCTCGCGCCCGCAGCCTCGAGTCGGTCGGCCAGCCATTCCTGAAGCGCTCGGTTCGACTGTCGGCTGACGGTGGGGAAACGCACGAGCTCGGCGAGCAGGTCGATGACCTGCTCGGATACGTCGGGGTTGGTCAAGGTCATGCGTCAGGCTCTCTCGTCGAGCGCGGCGAGGCGGCGAGCAGTGCTCGGTGCGTCGACGCGACACATCGCTTCGATCAACGACCCGACCATCGCGGTGACGGTCGCGTGTTGGTCGAACACCGCCACACGTGGCAGCTGGACCGGAAGCACGGCGCTGCGGTCAGGCAGTGCGGGCGGCGCCGACGGGTCGGTGATCACGAACAACGAAAGCTTCGATGCGCAGAATCGGAGATACCGGACGACCTCATCGCTGAACCGCGGAAGCCACACGACAAGCGCCGCGGTTGCTCCAGCGAGGTGTGCCTGCGTCAACTCGTCCTTCGCCGCCGAGTCCGAGGACGTGATCAAGCGGACATCGGGGTGAATGCGCCGAGCGAAGTACGCAGCCTGTGTCGCGCTCGGTGCGCTGGCGCGGGTGCCGATGATCGGCAAACACGCGCTGGCCGACAGTTTGTCGGCCGCCGCCACGAGATCGGCCGGATCGGCGAGCCACTCTGCAAGCGTGCCGAGGCCGACTTGATCTGCGTACACCGCTTGCTGGAAATGATTACCCCGCTGTGCCGAATCCGTAAGTGATTCGGTGCTGAGTCGCTGATCGAGAAGCCACTGCTGGAAAGCGCCGAAGTCGTCGAAGTCGAGGGCTCGACAGAACCTGCTGACGGAAGATTGACTGACTCCCGAGCCCGCTGCAATCGAGCTGCTCGACATCAGTACGACATCGTCGAGACGCTCGAGAACAAACTCGCTGATCAGCCGCTGGCGCGGAGACAGCCGAACCGATTGCATCTTGGCAATCACGGACCCCGGCGCGTCGCTCATGGGCGCCAGAGAATCGGAAACCAGTCTTCGCGCATCATCTCGCCAGGGAGCATGCCGTGGTCGCTGAACGACGGCGATGTCTCGCCTTCGCGCTCGCAGTAGGTGACATCGTCGCCGATCCAACGTGTCGAGAATGCCCGGCGCATCGACGTGACTTCGGTGTCACCCGTTCCGTGCAACGTTCGGTAGTCGAACACGATTGCATCTCCCGGCTCCAGATCCCACGCGGCGATCGTGTACTTGGAAGGGTCGGCATCGATGTCGGGGACCATTTCCATCCCTTTGGCAGCGGCCTCGCTCAGGGCGCTGCCATCTTCGAATACACGTGGACAATACAGTTTGTCCCACAGATGGGAACCGGTCACGAATCGCACGGCGACGTCGGCATCAGCACGGTCCAACGACACGTAGACGCTCGCCGTTTTGGTTCCGTCGACACAGTAGTAGGGCAGGTCCTGGTGCCACGGCGTGGCGCGTTGTGTGCCGGGTGTCTTGCAGAACGCATGGTCGTGAAAGAACTGCGCGTACTCGGCTCCCATGAACTGACCGGCCATCGATGCTGCAGACGAATGTGCGACAAAGTCCAAGTATTCGGGGATGAGCTGCCAGTTGCAGTAGCTGTCGAAGAAGCGGCCCGGCTCACCGCGTGGATTGCTCTCGCACGGGAAGGCGAACGCCTGCGGATCATCGAGGTTTCGTTGAAGTCCCCCACGCAACCTCTCGACCCAGTCGTCGAACACACCACGAAGCAGCACCACGCCATCGGCGCGAAAGGTTTCGATGTCAGCCGGGCTGGCCTCGTACGACGCGCGATCGTCGTCATCGATCACGATGCCCGTGTTCCACCCAACCGAATCGACGTTGAAATTGGCTGCACCTTGCATGTACATCCCCTTCTTCGTGAATAGTTTCGTTCAGAAGACTTAAGCCCTGTGAATCATATTATGCACATCGGGTGGGCGTGCGGCAAGCTCGTCTTGCGCATCGTCGATCCCGTGCAGGGCATGCACGAAGCGATCGCCGGATCCATCGCTGCCTACGCCAGCCCACTCACCGCGAGGCTGCACCATTCGACGACGCAGGCCGTGTATGGCTCGGTGGGCGGAGCCACTACTCACTTGCACCAACGAGCTGATCAGACGGCCGTTTGGGCATCCTTGTAGGCCTTCGCGACGCGTTGGCGGAGAGCTTGTTTCTCATCATCGGGCGCCCACGATGCGTCGATACCGGTGTACGTGATCGCCTCGAAGTCGTCGAGTCCATAGGAGAACGCGTCACGCATGGCAGCAAATTCATCAGCGAGATCGAACTGCATCATGCCCGGATCGTCCGAATTGAGCGTCACCGCGACACCTTGCGAACGCTGGGCCTCGAAGGGATGTTCGCCAACGTTGTCGATGATGTTGGCGATCACGACGTTCGAGGTCGGGCACGCCGTCAATGGGATCTGTCGGTCGACGACCATCGCCGTGAGCTCGGGGTCATCGAGCAGCGCAAAACCATGGTCGATCCGTTCGCAGCCAAGCTCCTCGATGCACACCCGGATGTTCTCAGCGGGGCCGTCTTCGCCGGCGTGGCACGTACGTCGTAGACCGTCGCGCGCCGCTTGCACGAACGCCGGAGCGAAGGCAGGGTGGTTGGTACCTCGTTCGACTGAGTCAGCACCAACACCGATGAGCAGATCTCGATTTGGTTCAGAAGCTGCGAACTCGACCATCTCCAGCGCGTGGGAGACACCCCGAGGTTTGTCGAAGTCGAGAATCGCCCGACACTTCACGTCGAAATCGTGTTCGGCATCGGCGATGCCCTGTTTGACGCCTTCCCAAACCGTCGAGACCTCGACCCCATAGGTCTTCGCGAAACCCGGCGAGAAAAAGGTCTCGCGGTAACACACGCCGGCCGCTGCAGCGTCTTCGAGTGACTCATAGGTGATTCGTCGATAGTCCTCGGCGGACTTCAACGATTCGACCAACGCGCCGTACACCTCCAGGAATTGGTTGAGGCCGGTGAACGCGAACAGGTCGTCGACGTTTTCGGTGGGCAACGTGACGCCGTTCTTCTTCGCCAGCTCAAGCAATGTCGCAGCCCTCGCCGATCCTTCGATGTGGCAGTGCAGCTCGATCTTGGGGAGTTCTCGCAGGAGCTGGTCAGATGGCGTGGTCATGACGGGTACCTTTCCAGAAATTCAAAGCGAAGAGGTCGGGACTGTGGTTTTCAGTTCATCCCGGCCCGGTCCGGCGGGAAAAATTCCTGGCATCACGACAAAACCCGGAAGTCGACGAACCCGGTCGGTCCAGCGTCGCAACGCCGGGTATTCGGCCCTCGAGATACCCCCTTCTTCGGACAGCATGACGTCGGGAAAGATCGCGATGTCGGCGACGGTGGGGTGTGGGCTCGACACGATCCAGTCGAGCCCTTCTTTCTCGCGCATCCAAAGGTGCTCGTCGAGCACACGAAAGAGGCGGTGAGCGCCAGCGCGCACTGCATCGATGTCGAAGTCGTAGCCGAGGTTGACGTGCAGTCGGGCGGCCGAGGCGGTGTTCGTCGTTCCCTCGGCAAAGAGCATCCACTGCGATGTCTCACCCAGCAAGCGCGGATCGTCGACCGGATACCACTGCTCGCTCGGGTCGTACTTGCGAGCGAGGTAGATCAAGATCGCATGGGCGTCGCGCAACATAAAACCGTCGTCGATAATGACCGGAATATGCCCCAATGGGTTGACCTTCAAAAACTCGTGTGACTTGTGCTCCCAGCCCGGATAGAAGTCGACCCAGATCGACTCGTAGCCAACGCCGAGAATCGCCATCATCAGCCGCTGTTTGTAACAGTTCACCGACAACTCAAAGTTGTAGAGCGTGATCATCAGCGCTTCCCGTCAGACATCGAGAGTGATCTCGTCGCCGGCCGCCCGAGACACACAGGTCATCATCTGGGTGCCCTTCGTTTTCTCTGCTTCGCTGAGGTACACGTCTTGATGATTCACCGCGCCTGCCAGGACGTCGACCCGACAGGTGCCACACGCCCCCTGCTCGCACGAGGACGCCATGTCGAGCCCCGTGGCACGCAACGCCTCGAGCACCGTCGTTCCGCTTGCCACTTCGATGCTCTTGGCCGACCGGGCCAGGTGCACGACGAAAGACGAGGTGTCATCGATCTCCGTGGTGTTCTTGAAATACTCGAAATGGACGGACTCGTCACTCCAGCCAGCACCGCGCGCCGTGGCGAGTACCGCGTCGAGCATCGGGCCCGGGCCGCACACATAGATCTGGCCATTGTCGCTGGGCACCGACACGACGCCCCCCAGGGCCTCGCCAGTTTCCGCCGGTGACATTCCGAGATGGAGGTGGACAGCAGATCCGAGTCCATCGAGCACGTCGCGAAATGCAACATGGTCTGGCCCCTGCGCGAAATAATGAAGCTCGAATCCCAGCTGTTGGTTGTGCAACGTTTGGGCCATCGCCAACAACGGGGTCACACCGATCCCACCAGCGATGAGGATGGTCCGGTTGCTGTCGCGCCGAAGAGTAAAATTGTTTCGCGGCTCCGAAATTGCCAATACATCGCCGACGCCGACCGAGTCGTGGAGAAGGATCGAACCGCCCCGGGAGTTCGGGTCACGTTTAACGCCGATGCGGTACGCCTCGAGCTCACCGGGGCCGTTGGTCAACGAGTACTGGCGGACAAGCCCGTTGGGAAGATGTACATCGATGTGTGCACCGGGTTGAAATGTCGGCAGGGTTCCGGACAAGGCGGTCAGCTCGAAACCGGCAATGGCTTCGGCCGGCTGCCACTTTCGTGCCACGGTCACCCGCAGGGGTGCGTTTCGGGCATCAGCCCTGACGGGCGGGATACCAGCCAGTTCGGGCGCCAGGGGTTCGAACGTCGCGTCCGCGTCGTCGTCGACCGAGATTGGGTGCTGTGCCTCGAGTTCATCGCGCAACGCCGACAGTTGCGCGCTGTGGTATCGCCAGAGCTCGAGCTCGCCGCCGCTCGGCGGGGCCGAGGCACGGACAGGACGCACGATCGTTTGTCGAGCGGTCACGGGCTGCAGGAAGAAAACGACGGAGTCCGCGTCCCCGGAGCCAACGGAGCGCAGCTGCACCCAGTCGTCCCCATCACCGTCCACGACAACCGTAGCGTCGTCTGCGGACAGGTCGTCGCTCGGCTGGAAGTGGTACGAGCGCAGCGCATCGGCAACGACGTCGGGCGGTGCGTGAATCGACACCCCTCGCATCGGCCACCGATCGCCGACCAAACTCTCGATCGTCGGAGGAGCACCACCGGGATGCAACGACGCCCAGATCAGCCCGTGCATCTCCTGAACCGGATACGTCTGGCTGCAAATGGTGCGGGCAGGGGCGTCAGCGGGATGGGCGGGGATGTACGTACACCCGGCCGATCGATTCGCGTACCGCCAGCCGTGGTATTGGCACTGGAGCTCTCGGCCGTCATTGACCCCGATGCTCAAGCGGACTCCACGATGGAGACAGCGGTTCTCCCAGACGTTCACGTACCCGTCGTCGGCACGCCAGACCGCCAGCTCGCGGCCCAGCAGCTCCGCCTGGTGCACATGGCGCTCGGGGGTGTCTTCAATACCCGCGATTGGATACCAACGGTGCTCGACGGGTTCGGTCATGACTGGACGCGCCTCGGGCTACTCACGCCGCGATCGGGCCGGGAATGACGCTGTAGGAGACACCCAACTCGCTCAACCATCGTCGGTATGCGATCGCCATCTTGTCGGCGCGGATTGGTGTCTCGGCCCGCGGGTCGAGCGGGAGACGCTTCGGGCGCTGATTCTCGAGGATCGGCTTGTCCTGAGAGACGACGCCCTGCTGAAACTGTCGGATCATCGTGGGCGTGTTCACGTCGTCGAGCAGCGACAGAAAAAGATGTGCCCGAATGTTCACCTCGTCGAGCGGGTGGGCGAAGATGCCGATGACATCCATCCGCGAGTCTTCGAGAGGCGATGACTTGTAGAGAATCGCGCAAAATGGGTGCGGAACGCGATAGGCGTACTCGGCCAACACCGGCTGCTCGGAGGCCGCTGCGGCCTTGGGTTGATACGCGAAGCAGTCCGTGGCCCACAGTTCGCGGCCGTCTCGCATCTCCACGTCGTACTCGGGGACCTCGGTGTGTGGCTCCTCGCCCAGGACATGCGGGTGGACGTACGCGAAGTGCGCCATGTCCAAGAAGTTCTCGATTGCTCGTGGACCCGACACGTTGATGCCGATCGTGGCTGCATTGAGCGTGACGCGATCGGACTCGGCGACCTCAGGGAGATCGAACAGTGTTGGAGGGTCGTCAGCCAGCGACAGCCACAGGTACCCGAAGTGTGTCGACGACGCGATCTCGACGGGGTCGGCGCCCGGGTTGAGACGACAGGTTGCCGAGGTGCTTCCGTCCGAAGAGATCCGATACGAGACTTCGTCGCCCAACAAACGAGTGTGGTAGTCGGTATCGGTTTCGAGTTCGGGAATGGCGGCGATCGCATACCATTGATTCAGAATCACCTGGTCGGTACAGCTCGCACTCGGCACGTCGATCCACCCCTTCAGAACAGCCCAACATTTCCGCATTTGCGGCTGACCATCTTCTACCACGCCAAACTTCGCGACCGCTAGCTACTCGACGATGATCAGGCGGCGCGCGTCGACCTCGTCGCGGTCAATACCTAACGCTCCTCGCGCGCGTACGGGATCGCGAGCGCGGCGGGTGCCGTGTTGGAATTGACCCGATTGCCGATCTTGGCAGCACCAGCTGGGATCAGAATCGCGATCAGGGTCACGATGAACGGCAGCATCGACAGGAAGAAGCTCAGGTCCGACGCATTGAAGAAGAACCCCCAGCCTCGAGCCTGAGCGGTGACACCGAGCGAGATCATCGAACCGTACAACAGGGCACCAACCACGACACGGAATGGTCGCCACGCCCCGAATATGACGACGGCCAAGGCAATCCATCCTCGACCGCGAGCGATGTCGGGCGACCATGTGGGAGTGAACGAGAGCACCATGTACGCACCCCCGGCCCCAGAGATGGCTGCTCCGAGAACGCTGTAGCCGATTCGGGACCAGAGAACGCTCACCCCGACTGCATCGGCGGCCGCCGGGTTTTCCCCGACAGCTCGCATGTTCATTCCGTGGCGGGTGCGAAACAAGATGAACCACAGTGCGAGCGGCAAGAACAGGTACGAGATGTACACGATGGGATCGTGGAACAGAAACGCCTGGAGAAAACTCCCGTCCTCGAGGCCTCCCCCGGGGTTGATCTCACGGAACAACGCGCGAACAGGGGTGCCATTTCGGTTGGTGCCCAGCTGGTTCGACAAACCGATCCCGCCAAGTGCGAGGGCCAACCCAACCAAGACCTGGTTGGCTCGAAACACGACGACGGCGATCGCAAAAAGAAGCCCAGCGATCCCGGCCGCGATCATCCCGATCAGTAGTGCCACCCACGGACTATCGACGTTCCATGACATCACGGCGATGACCGCATAGACCGCACCGATGCCGATGAGGCCCTCCTGGCCGAGGTTGAGAACCCCGACGCGTTCGCCGAGCAGGCACCCCGTCGCGGCGAGTACCACGACAGTGCTTGCGGGAATCGCCGAGCTGATCAGGCTGAGGAACGCGTTGTCGATCAGTCCGAGGTAGATCATGCGACCACCCCTTCATTTCCAGCTACTGCGTCGACTCGGACGAGGCGATAACGAGCAGCAACCTCGCCGAGGGCGACGCCTGTCAAGATGACGCCGTAGATCGCGAAGATGATGAACACCGACAATCCTTTGGTCTGCAGGATGATGCCGGCGAAGAACATCGATGCGATGAAGAATCCGCCGAACAGAACGCCGAACATCGCGCCACCGGCCAGGGCAGCGACAATGAAACCCGAGAGCCCGAACTGCGCTGAAAAGCCTGGACCCATCTGCTGAGCGCCCGGTGCGCTGAGCTGCAACATCCCGCCGAGCCCGGCGATCGCTCCGGTGACGAGCATCACGACAAGGATCCGACGCTTCACGTTGATACCCGCGAAGGTCGCTGCCCCCGGGTTCCCGCCGATCGTGTCGATCTCGAAGCCCACCGTGGTCGAGCGAAACACCCAGAACAAGACGCCGGTGAGGACGAGCGGAACAAGAAGGGCAATCGTGAGCGAGTCGGTGCCCGGGATCGCCGCGAGCGTGTACGGCACACGTTCGGTCGACTGGATCACCGACGCGGCGTCGTCGCGCCAGAATCCAAGGGAGGCCCAGACCACGACCTGGACGGCGACAAAGTTCAGCAGCAGCGTGGTGATGATCTCGTTGACATCCCAATAGGCACGCGCCGCCGCAGGGATCAGGATCCAAAGGGAACCGGCCACCATCGCTGCCAAGGCCATGAGGATGAGGACGAGGAACCCAGGACCGTCGACATGGATTCCCACACCAAGAGCAGCGAATGCTCCCATCAGGAATTGCCCGTCAGACCCAATGTTCCAGATCTTCATCCGAAGCGACAGGGCAACGGCCAGCGACGTCATGAGAATCGGAATCGCCCGCAGCGCCACACCTTCGATCCCGCGTTGGCTACCGAAGATGGCATTCAACGCATCCCAGAGGATCGTGAACGAGTTGCGGCCGGTGAGTAGCAGAAGAACACCCACGACGAGCAACCCGACCATCGCACCAGCGACGCGAGAGAGCGCGGAGGTGCGGGCGTCGAGATCGAGCCGGCGTTCGAGCCGAAAGGTCGTCATGATCTGATGTCCTCGAGCGTGTGGCCGCCCATCAGCAAACCGATCGTCTCCCGATCGGCATCTGCGCGGTCGAATGTGCCCATGACTCGGCCCTCGTACATGACCGAGATTCGGTCGCTCATCAACAACACCTCGTCGAGGTCGTCGGAGATGAACAAGATCGCCGAGCCCGAATCACGCTCCTCGATGATCACCATCTGCACCTCTTGGGCTGCCAGGACATCGAGGCCTCGCGTCGGATGGACGGCGATGAGCAGACGTTCGGCAACCATTGCCTCCCGACGAGCGACCAGCCGCTGCTGGTTTCCGCCCGACATCTGACCGGCCGTGGCCGAGACGGAACGGGTCTTCACACGGGCTGACTCGACCAGGCGAGTTGCGAAATCGTGGACGCCCTGACGCGAGAGAACGATGCCCGAGGACAGCTCATCGGTCCAATAATTCCGCAGGACGGTGTTGTCCTTGACCGACGCCGAGGGCACGATGCCGACGCCGATACGGTCCTCGGGAATGTGCCCAACCCCGAGATCGGTGATCTCTCGGACCGAGCTGTTCGTTATGTCGATCCCATCGAGCGTAATAGTTCCTGCATCGACTCGACGCAGCGCCGAGATGACCTCGGCAAGTTCGGTCTGGCCGTTGCCAGAGACGCCAGCGATACCGAGAACCTCGGTGGGGCGGACGAACAGATCGACATCGTGCAGCGCTACGACACCACGACTGTTCTGTGCCGTCACGCCGCTGAGCTCGAGAATTGGGGTGCCGGTCACCGAGCGGTGTTCCACCTCGATCGTGCGCTCCTCGCCGGTCATCAGTCGAGCAAGCTCCCGCGCCGTCGTGCCCTCGGCAGGCCGGGTGATCTCACGGATGCCATTGCGCAGCACCGTGATCCGGTCTGACACTTCGAGCACCTCATTGAGTTTGTGACTGATGAAGATCACCGTGCGGCCGCCCGCCACGAGTTGACGCATGACGCCAAAGAGGTCTTGTGCCTCGTGGGCGGTGAGTACGGCCGTTGGCTCGTCGAGGATCAGCACTCGGGCCCCACGAGCGAGGACCCTGAGGATCTCGACCCGCTGTTGTTCACCAACCGACAGCTGCCAGATCTTGGCCGTCGGGTCGACGTGGAGGCCGATCTCACCCATGAAAGCTTCGGTGCGCTCGATCAACGCCCGTTGGGTGATGACACGGGGTGTGTCAGGCCATCCCAGGTGGATGTTCTCTGCAACCGTCATGGGTTCGACGAGTTTGAAGTGCTGGTGCACCATGCCGACGCCCGCTTCGATCGACTGTGCAGGGTTGCGGAAATCGTGGAGCTGACCGTCGATTCGTACTTCACCGGCGTCAGCACGGTAGATCCCCGACAAGATGTTGGACAGGGTCGTCTTGCCCGCCCCGTTCTCGCCGAGAAGGGCGTGAACTTCTCCCCACTCCGCGTCGAAGTCCACACTGTCGAGCGCGGCGACACCCCCGAAGTATTTGGAGATGCCCCGCGCCTCGACAGCGCAGTCTGATGTTCTGTCCGTCACGTCACTCGAGGCCCGACACACCTTCGAGTGCGAAATCAGCGGCATAGGCGCCCCGGCTGTCGATCGACGCACCAGTGGCCACGACTTCGTTGCCCTGGTTGTCGGTCAGAGGACCCTCGTAGACGTTGAGATCGCCACTGGCGATCTTGGCCGCTGCATCGGCGACCGCGTCTTGGACTTCCTGGGGAACCTCGGGGCCCCAAACGCCGAGTGGCGTGTCGAGCAGAACCACCTCGCTTGGCGCGCTCCAGGTTCCGTCGAGCACGGCTTGGCACTGCTCGACGTAGAACGGAGCAAATGCCGAGAGGTCGAGCCCTGAGACGTACTTGGTCGGGGCCTGCTCGGGGAAGTCTCCGTTCCAATAGCCGGTCCAGACACCGGCATCCTCTGCCTTGTTCAGGAAGGTCGGCTCGTCCATGACACCGAAAAGGAACTCGACGCCGTTGTTCAACAATGCGTCGGATGCCTGCGCTGCCGCCTGCGGATCGAAGAAGGTGCTGACCATGACTGCCTCGACTACTGCGTCGGGGTTGACCGACCGGGCGCCGAGGAGCAGTCCGTTGACGTCGTTGTAGGCGGTCGCCGTGGGGAAGGCCCCGATGTATCCGATGCGGCCGTTGCTGGTGAGGTGGCCGGCTGCGATACCCAAGAGGTAGTCGGTGATCTCGTGCGCGGGGTAGAACCCAAAGGTGTTGTCGGTGAAGTGGTGACCGTTGCATTCGACGAACTTGACATCTGGATTGGCGTCGGCGACGTCGGACAGCAGTCCGGCATATTCGGTGTTGGAGAAGATGATGTCGTTGCCATCGTCGACGAGCTGCTGGAACAGCTGGGTGGTGCCGGCGTCGAACCCGATGTTTGGCGTGAAGCCGGACTCCATCTTGTCGCCCATGGCGGCGACGGCGGCTTCGTAGCCTTCATGGTGGCGCTGCGTCCAACCCTGATCATCGGGAGGGCCGATGTACACCCAGTGGGCCTTGATCTTGTCCTTCGCGTTGCCCCCGCTCGAGCCAGCTGCGGTGGTCGTCGTGGTGTCCGCAGCCGCCGTCTCCTCGTCACTACCGCAGGCAGCGAGCCCCATTCCCCCGAGCGCAATCCCGCCGACTCCGAATGCGCCCAAACGAAGCGCTTGTCGTCGGGACACGCCTGAACTTCGTGGCAGAATCAGCCCGGTCTTTTCATCCCTGGTCATTTCGGTCCCCTCCTGGGAAGTTTGACCGTTCCGGTCGGAACGGCCTGCAAAGCGAACTGGTTCAGTTCACCAAATACTGCATGTACTACTCGACATCGGCGCTGTGCGCTGGTTTCGACTTCTCATACAATCACAGTCCGAGCGACCGTGCGACCACCCGGGGAATTGATCATGGTGCATTCACGATCCGAGCACGTCACGACTCGAGTTCTCGCGCATACGCCTGATAGCGAATGTTCAGCCACTGGTAGAACTGCAACAGCGACTCCTCTTGGAACGAATATCTGCCGGGTTTGCGGAATCGAGACCGATTCCCTTTCTGCACTGACTCGGTCGACGACGCATCTTGGTTGTGGAAGATGACAAGCCCGTCCTGGGCAATCTTGTACAGGTGATCGAAGAGCGGATGTTTCGTGCTCTCCTCCGGATAAAGGTGCCCGATGCGGAGGTTGATTTTGTTCGGTCCAGCCGGCAACACCAGATAATAGAAGAGCCCTTCGGGCACGGCCCCAAAACCAAGGTTTGGCGGAATCGACGCGAAGATGACCTCGCTGTGTTGACTCTCGTCAAGGGTGTCGATGACCGGCAGGAGCGCCTTACCAGTCGGGTTGAACCCAGCGTCGGGATAGTTGAACCCCGTCGGGTGGAAGAGCGCACCGTCGTCTTTGTCGAACGGCACGAAACTTGTCAATCGGACGTGGGCGAAATCGTGGAGAATGCCGTGGAGATAGGCGCTGTGATACGGCTCGATACCGTTCTCGAGCTGCGGCTTCCAATTCCAATTGCAGTCCTCGATGTCGGCAACTGGCATGCTCACCATCTGGTCGATGTTGTAGTTGGCGAGTGTGTCGGTCAACTTGCCGAGCGTCGGGCCAAGCGGTGGTGCATCGGGATCGAGGTTTGTGAACACGAAGCCATTCCAGACCTCGACCTGATGCGACGGCAGATGTGACTCTTCCTTGAGAGCGGCGAGTCCAACGGTCTCCGACATCGAGGGGGCGGCCACGAGGTGTCCATCGAGCCCATAGGTCCATGCGTGGAACGGACACTTGAAGAGGCGCCCGGTACTCCCGCTTCCTTCGCAGAGAATGTGACCACGATGCGCGCAGACCGGCGTGAACACCCGGATCCCGCCTTCTTGGTTTCGCACCATGACAAGCGGCTCGTCGCCCATGTCGAGACGGACGAAATCGCCCGGCTCGGGAATCTCGTCCTCACGACCCAGGCAGAGCCAGCTGCGCATGAAGATCGCCTCTTGCTCGAACTCGTAGAACTCGTCTCCCACGTAACACTCACGTGGGAGGTTGAACCCCGACTCCAGGTCGGCGCACCCGGCATCGATGGTTTCCAACGTTTGTCGAAGCGTGGGCGTGAGCTTCACTTGGCGAGTTGGTGATGCTGGCGTTGGCTGCATTGTTCCTCCGTGTGTCCTTCCGAGCTCGGACGCTCGATGAGTCCGACAGCGCGACCCACGGCCTCGTCTCGAACGGTCCGCCGCAACATAACAGCGAACGTCCGCATCGAACAGGGCCAATCCTTGCACACTCCGTTCGGCTGATTGGACGTTGCGCTGTGCGCGAAGACCTGCGAATGTTCGCGGGAACCCTGCGTATGTTCGCGGGACCAACGTCGCTGGCGAACCTTGGCAACACGAACGGTTGTCTATGGCGAACAGACCAGCAGGAGGAACGAATGAATACTTTGGGCGGGGATGTCACGACCGGAATCACGAACGCGATCATCTACAGCGTCGATTCCGACTTCAGCTGTTTCGACCCTGGCACCGTCGTGTTCAGCAATGGTCTCATCACCGCAGTCGGGCCTGCCGCATCGACCGAGATTCCCGCGGGAGCCGACGTGATCGACGGCAAAGGTCGACTGGCAGTCCTCCCAGGCCTCATCGACGTCCACAGCCACTCGAGCATGCTGAAGGGGTACTCGGAGAACGCCCAGCTCATGGACTGGCTTCCCGAGTACCAGCGCGAGCACCAAGTCCTCGACGAAGACGATGCCTATTTCAGCTGCCTCGTCAGCTACATGGAAGCACTCAAGGGCGGCACGACCACCGTCATGGACATGTACCGGTTCATGCACAAGGGCGCCCAAGCGGCCGGCGAGCTCGGTATGCGCGTCCATTTGGTGCCGTACGCGGCCGACCACCCGACAAAAAACTTCTTCGAGACTCTCGAGACCAGCGAACAGCTCATCCGTGATCACCACAACACCCAAGACGGACGGGTCAAGGTGTGGCTCGGCCTCGAGCACATCACGTATTGCTCCGATGCGATGTTCCGTCGGGTTCGCGAGCTTGCAGACCAGTACGACGTCAACATCCACGCCCACACCAGCGAGCAACAAGAAGAGGTCGAAACAGTCATCGAGCTCTTCGGTAGCCGGCCAGTACACGCGTTCCGAGAGCGTGGGATCCTCAAACCGGGTTCGGTGCTCGCTCACTGCGTCTGGCTCGATGACGCCGAGATCACCGATCTCGTCGAAACGGGAACCGGCGTTGCGCACTGCCCGATCAGCAACATGAAGCTCGCCTCTGGCACCGCTCCACTTCGCAAGTTCCGCGACGCCGGCATTCGCGTCGGTCTCGGAACCGACGGGGGCATTTCGAACAACTCGCTCAGCATGTGGGAGATGATGAAAACCGGCGCGTTGTTGCAGATGGTTTCTCACCTCGACGCCACTGCGGTGAGTGCACGCGAGGCAATCGAACTCGCCACGATCGAAGGGGCTCGTCTCCTCGGAATCGACGCCGAGGTCGGCTCGATCGAAGTCGGCAAACAGGCCGACCTCATAACCGTCGACGTCTGGCAGCCGCACCTGCTGCCGCTTGCCCGAGCCGAAGGCCACGACCCACTGATGTGGAACCTTGTCTTCGCTGGCCGGGCGAGCGACGTGCACGATGTCTGGGTTCAGGGCAACCGGGTCCTCACCGACGGCGAACTCACACTCGTCGATGAGGCAGGCGCGCTCGAAGAGATCCACAACCGCACAGTTGGTCTGTTGGACCGCCGTCAGCACGTCGAGGCGATCCCCATCGTGGGCGACTGACCCCGGCGACCGGGATCACTGGCCGGCAGCCGCCAGTTTCGCGACGACCAGATCTGGTGTGAGCGGAAATGAATCGAACCACACGCCCGTTGCGTCGTGGAGCGCCGCAACCACCGCAGGCGCGTAGGTGACCAGCGGCATCTCCGCCATTCCTCGTGCACCCCACGGACCAATGGGATCGGCAAGCTCGAGCACGACGCTGTCCACTTCGCTCGGGATGTCGCCGATGCCTGGAATGAGGTATGCGCTCAGTCGCGGATTCGTGATCCGGCCATCAACGGAGCGGAGGTTCTCACTCAAGACATACCCATGGCCCTGCACGACAGCGCCCTCGATCTGACCAACGACCAGGTCGGGGTTGATCGCCCGCCCGACATCGTGGGTACTCACCACACGGTCGACCCGTATGTGGCCGGTCTCCACGTCGACGGTGAGGTCGACATGTTGGGCGACGTAGCCGTAGCTGAAGTTCGGGTTGCAGTGCCCGTCGATCGGGTCGAGCGGTTCGGTCGGCGGTGGAACGAACCTGAATCGTCCTTCAGCTGGACGCTGCCCGTCTCGCCATGCCTTTTCGGCCTCCTCGGCTGCTCCCAGAATGCTGTTTCCGGCCATGAAGGTCATCCGAGACGCTGAGGCAGATCCGGAGTCACCGGCGCTCGAGGTGTCCGAAAAGCGGCCCTCGACTCGCTCCAACGGAACTCCCGTTGCTTCGGCCGCCATCTGAAGAAAGGCCATGTGCGAGCCTTGTCCCAGGTCTGCGCCAGCGTGAAAGAGCTCCACCGACTCCGGTTCATCGCCTTCGCCGTGAAGGATGATGTGCGCCTCACATCGCTCCGGAAAGCCGAAGGAGAAGCCCACGTTCTTGAGTGCGCAGGCAAAGCCGCTCCCGTGCCGGAGCGCTCCAGGTCGCGGCGGCAACGAAGTGAATGGGCTGAAGGTGCGCATCGTCGCCGCTGCCGGAGGCAGGTCTTCGACTCGTTTGGCGCAGGCATCGATGACCTGGGGCATCGTCACGCCGGCGGGAAAGACCGACTGGGTCACACCGATGCTGCCGTCCCGTACCGAGTTGACACGTCGCATTTCGACGGGATCGATGTCGAGCGCCTCGGCGAGCTTGTTCACCTGACCCTCGACGGCGAACGCCGCCTGGGGCGCTCCGAAACCCCGGAACGCTCCCCCGGGGGTCGCGTTCGTGTAGACCACGTGGCTGTCGAGCTCGACGTTCTCGATGACGTACGGGCCGCCCAAACCGATGTGACAGCAGCCCAAGACCTCGTTCGAGGTGTAGTTGTACGCACCCGCGTCGAGCCAGACTTCGCCTTGCATTGCGACGAGCGTCCCGTCGCTTGCAGCACCGGTTCGCAACGTGATCCGACCCCGATGACGTTTGTGGTGCCCGACGATCGATTCCTCGCGCGACCAGCGCGACACGATTGGTCGGCGGATGCCCCGTTCCTCCAACCGCATCGCGGCCAGACCAAGCACGATCTGTAGCGACATGTCCTCACGTCCACCAAACGCACCACCGATTGCGGGGTAGATGATCCGGATTTGGTCCGTCGGCAGCGCCAACGAATGGGCCACCTGCTCGCGGTCGGCGTGGGTCCACTGGCCAGCGACCTCCACGGTCACTCGTCCGGAGTCGTCGATGTAGGCAAGCCCGGCTTCGGGCTGAAGGTACGCGTGCTCCTGATATGGAAGCTCGTAGGTCGACTCGACCGTCACCGCTGCCTGCGCCCACCCGGCGGCCATGTCACCCTTCCGGAGCCGGTGACTGAAATACACGTTTGAGTCCAGCCCATTCTCGGGATGGATCAGCGTGTCGGTGTTTCGCGCTGCATCGATGTCGGCGATGACCGGGAGCTGCTCCCATTCGGCGCGAATCGCCTCGGCGGCCTGATCTGCAATTGCAGCGGTCTCGGCGATGACGAGGGCGAGATGATCAGCTTCCCAACGGGAGACATCACAAGGCACATCGCTCACCCCCGAGTGTTCGAGTCCGATGAACACCGCCTGGTCGAACATGTTCAGGCCGTAATCGTTCACCGGAACGTCGGCGGAACCGAGCACGGCAACCACACCCTCGATGCTGCGCGCTGCAGAAAAGTCGAGGCTCACGAGACGAGCGTGTGGCTGGTTGGTGAACACGACCTTTGCGTGGAGCGCGTCAGCAGGCGTGCGGTCCGCAGGGTAGGTTGCCTGGCCAGTGAGTTTGGCGCGTGCGTCGATTCGAACCGGGTTGGCTCCTACGGTCATCGGGCTGCCCTCCGAATCGCTTCGATGATGCTGTAATAGCCGGTACATCGACACAAGTTGCCCGCCAGCGCGTGTTCGATCTGTGCATCGGTCGGCGCATCGATCTCTTCGTTCAACATGACCGAGCTCATGACGAACCCTGGCGTACAGAATCCGCACTGCACACCGCCGGTCTCTTCGAGCGCCCGTTGCACCGGATGGAGCGTCTCGCCGTCCGAAATACCCTCGATGGTCACCAATGTGCTCTGTTCGGCTCGAGCAGCTGGCACCAGGCACGCGAGCACGGCCTGACCATCCATGTGGACCGTGCAGGCGCCGCACTCACCCTCGGCGCACCCTTCTTTGGAACCGGTCAGCCCGAGATCGTCGCGAATCCAATCGAGCAGGGTCTTCGTGGTTGCGTTCGGCGCGTTGACAGCCGCTCCGTTGACCGTGCATGCGACGAGATCATCCTTCGAATGCCATCGCTGAGCCTGCGACGCAGCCGATGACGGCTCCAAACGGGAGGTCTCAGCTTTGCGCAAGCGAGGTGCGTCATCAGGCCACGTGTCGGCCTCACTTCCAGCCGCGAGTGAATGAAGCGCGCGACGAAGAGCGACGCTCAATCCGTGGTGTCTGTAGTCGGCGGTGGCACGCGAATCATCGATTGGATTGACGCTCGACGCTGCTGCGGCGGCGATCTCGTCGGCGACATCGGCAAGTGGTTTGCCAAACGCCAACGTCGCCGCATCTTCGAACAGCTCGATCGTTGGCCCCACGCTGCCCAACGCCAGCTTCAGGTCGGTCACGAGCCCGTCGGAGAACTCAACCACGGCGGCCGCGTGAACAACCGAAATTGCCTGGGCCTGACGCAACCCGAGTTTGACGAAGATCCCTCGCCGCGACTCGCCCAGCGAAGGAAATGACACCTCAGATACCAATTCATCGGGTTCGAGAACCGTGCTGCGAAAGCCGGTGTAGAAACCCGCAATCGGTACGATCCTCGTACCTCTCACAGAACGTATCGTGACCTCGGCTCCGAGCGCGTGCAGCGCAGAGATGGTGTCATTGGCGGGACTGGCGGTGACGAGATTGCCAACGACAGTGGCGCGGTTCCGAAGGGCTGGGGCGCCAACTTCAAGGCATGCTTGTGCGAGTGGAAGTCCGATCTCGCGCATGCGTGGGTCTCCGACAACCGTGCTGTGTGTTGTCGTGGCGCCGAGCACGACCAACCCATCGCGCTCGGTGACACCATCGTGCTCGGTGAGGACGCTGAGGTCGATGAGTAGGTCGATTCCTGGCCGTGACCCGCGTGCGAGCTCGAGCAGAAGGTCGGTTCCTCCGGCGATCACCCGTGCTGTCGAACCATGATCACCGAGGATCGCGATCGCTTCATCGAGCGATGCTGGAGCGACGTAGTTCGATGGCGCTGCATGGGAGCGCTGCACCTCGTGGAGTTGGGTCATGCCGGTGTCCTTACCTTCAGTCAGATGTCGCAGGCAGTACTCAGGTCGACCAGGCGAGGAAGATGCAGGTCCGACGACGTGGCCGGTCGCCGCAATATAACAACCAAAGTCGGCTCCGAGTAGGGCCAATCCTTGCACCCTCCGTTCCGCTTATTGAACATTGCGTACGGTAAATTCAGCTGCTTATGTTGCATGGAGGCGGCAGCCAAGGGCCAACAAATGAAAGCGTCACATGACTGAACACGGACACGGCCAGGCACAAGGCAGCGAATACTCCATGTATGACGAGGGTGCGTCCCTCGCCAGCATCGAGGCGTTGAACAGCGCAGTCGCCCACCTCGACGGGGTTCGACGAGCCGTCGACGTCACGACGCTCGTCGGTGAACGCAGATTCCTCCACGCCGGTCCCCCGATCGAGCTCGAGAACATTCCGGGCCCCATGCGCGGCGCGATCATCGGCGGTTTGATCTTCGAAGGAGATGCTGCGGACGTTGCGTCGGCCGAGGCGATCGTCGACTCTGGCGAGGTCGAGCTCTCGCCGTGCCATGCAGCGGGCGGACTCGGAGCGATGGCCGGGATCGTCACCCCGAACATGCCCGTCGTCGTTGCGCGGTCCTCAAAGTTCACGACATTCTCGGGGCTGAACGAGGGTACGGGTGGCGCTATTCGTTATGGCTCGTACGACGCTGCGACGGTCTCGAAGTTGCGCTGGATGACCGATGTCATGGCACCGGCACTGAACGTTGCGATCGAGTCAGCCGAACCCATCGATCTCGTCGAACTTGTCGGCGAAGGCCTGCGGCGTGGAGACGAATGCCACAACAGATTGGCGGCGACGACTGCCAACCTCATCACAAGACTCGCGGTGTCGCTCATCGAAACCGCTTCAACCGAATCAGCGGCAGCGACGCTTCGTGCACTGGCGGACAATCCTCACGCCGCCCTCCCGTTCACCATCGCCATGGGGAAAGCTCTTGCCCTGCATGCCCACGGCGTCACCGGCAGCCCGACGGTCACAGCGATGGCTGGCAACGGCCGAGACTTCGGTATTCAGGTCAGCGGTCTTGGCGACGAGTGGTTCGTTGCGCCATCACCCATTGGCACACCTGTGCTGGCCGACGGCGTGTCAATGGACGACGTGAACCCGACGATGGGCGATTCGCTGATCGCCGAAACCGTGGGCTTCGGAGCCTTTGCAATGTCGGCCGCTCCGGCGATCATGTCGTTCGTGGGCGGCACGTTCGAGGAATCTCTCCAAATCGTCGAGGAGATGCGATCGATATGTGACGGCGAGAGCACCCGCTTCCTGCTCCCGTCGCAGAATTACCGCGGCACACCCATCGGGATCAATGTTCACCGAGTCGCCCAGTCGGGCGTTGCCCCCGTCGTCAACAATGGTCTTGCTCACCGCGAGGCCGGACGAGGCCGAGCCGGAGCAGGGATCACCCGTCTACCAATCGAACCGTTCCTCGCGGCAAGCTCCGCTCTCGCACGCGCCACATCGGCCGAGAAATGATCGACGACCCGCCGATCCACAACCATCGGCACGACGATCAACGAGACATCGCAAGAACCGCCGAGCACTGGGGGCTCTCGACTGACGAGGTCGAAGACATCGAGTCGGTGCTCTCGGCGTCTCGCTCCACATACGCCCGTATTCAGGAGCTGGCCAGCCACGAGATCGTGAGACCACCACCAATACCACCCGACGCCTCATCTCGCCATGTCACGCCTGTGCTGGGAAAAGATCACACACGGGCATGGATGTATAGCGTCGAAGAACGCCTCGATCAATCTGCGAGGAAGGGCGAACTCAGCGGCCAGCGGCTCGCCGTCAAGGACGCCATCGCTGTCGCCGGAGTCCCGCTGACGTTTGGCGGGGCCGTGCTGCAGGAGTACGTTCCCACGGTTGACGCATCCGCGGTCCAGCGTGCGACAGGGGCGGGCGCCGAACTGGTCGGCACCACCGTGTGCGAGGATCTTTGCCTCTCCGGTTCGAGCTTCACGAGCGCGACCGGTCCAGTACCGAATCCAGTCGATGCCCGATTCTCCGCCGGCGGATCTTCCTCAGGCGCCGCTGCAGTGCTCGCCCATGGTGAAGCCGATCTGGCGCTCGGTACCGACCTCGGCGGTTCGGTGCGAAACCCCGCAGCCTGGTGCGGGATCGCAGCGATCAAGCCGACGTTCGGAGCGGTGCCCTACACCGGAGCGATGGCCAGCGAGCTGACTATGGACCACATCGGCCTGATGGCTCGGACGGCCGCCGAACTCGTCCCGTTCTTGCGAGCGCTCTGCGGCCCGGATGGTACGGACGCACGGCAATTGGGTGTGGGGTCGGTCAAACCACCATCGCATGCGCCACACATTCGGATCGGACTACTGACCGAAGGGTTCGAACAGCCGGGCGGTGATTCCCGGGTCGCAGCGATGGTCCGCGACACTGTTCTCGCACTCCAAGGAGCTGGCGCAACGATCGACGAGGTGTCCGTACCGATGCACGCGGACGCCGCTGCGATCCACATGCCGATCGCCACCGAAGGCACACTCGCGACCGTCTTCGAAACCTCACTCCAGGGAGCAAATCACCTCGGCGGCTTCGACCCCGCCCTCGCTGCCGCCTTCGCAGATGCGCTTCGATCGCATTCATCACAACTACCTCTCAACGCCAGATCGTTGCTTGTTGCCGCCACCATTGTTCGTCGTGAGACTGGTGGCGCCGTCGCAGCGTTGGCACAGCAATTGCGACACACGCTGCGACATCAATACGACGCAGCCCTGCAGCAACGAGACATCCTCGCAATGCCAACCACTCCGATGTTGCCCCATCGACTACCCGAGACATCGCTGAGCCCAGCAGAACACCGCCGTCTCGCGTTCGAGATGCACGACAACAACTGCGCACTCAACCTGACCGGACACCCCGCCGTGTCGATTCCATGTGGAAGGATCGACGGACTCCCGGTGGGGTTACTACTCGTCGGCCGCCACCTCGAAGACCACACGCTGTTGGAAACCGCCATCAGCTACGAAGAACTACTCAGCGAGAGGAAATGATGCATCTCCGGATCGGAATGTTGACCCCATCGTCGAACACGGTGCTCGAGCCGTACACGTCAGCGATCGTCAGTGACCTGGAAGGGACGGTCACTGCACACTTTCAGAGATTCACCGTGCAGGAAATCGCACTCGAAGAGAAGGCGATGGCGCAGTTCTCCCTCGAACCGATGCTGGCGGCTGCGGAACTCCTGTCGCATGCCCACATGGATGTCATCTCGTGGGCGGGCACGTCAGGATCGTGGCAAGGACTCGAGCGTGATGAGGCGCTCTGTGCGGAAATTTCCGCTCGGTTCGGCGTACCGGCCACGACCAGCGCCCTCGCCGTTCACGCGATCCTTCAGGCCACCCAACCCAAGCGGGTTGCGCTGGTGACCCCATATCTCGCGTCGGTCCAGACCTCGATCAGCGAGAAGTACGAGAAGCTCGGCTTTCCCGTCCACGCGGAGCGTCACCTAGAGGTGCAGGACAATTTCACGTTCGCGGAGTTTGACGATGATCACGTGGCAGACATGGTCCGTCAGGTGATCGACGATGGGGCAGACGCCGTCGTCGTGCTCTGCACGAATTTCCGGGGCGCACGGATCGTCAAAGAGATCGAGGACCAAACCGGGGTGCCCATCTACGACTCGATTACGGCGACGATCTGGCACTCGCTGCAGCTCACCGGTGCCACGGGGCCACAGACCGCCGAGTGGGGCAGCCTGCTGGCGAACCGCGAACAGTCGGCCACCGCTGGCGGATCACGCACACCATGACTCTCGATCTCGTGGTTCGCGGAGGTTTCGTGGTCACGGCAGCCGACACGTCCCGGTGCGACGTCGGCATCAGGGACGGCAAAGTGGCTGCCCTTGGCCTCGACCTCGTGGGTGACCGGGAGGTCGACGCGGGCGGCAAGCTGGTGCTTCCCGGGGGCATCGACACCCATTGCCACCTCGATCAACAGATTGGGCCGGGGCTCCGCACCGTTGACGGCTTCGAGTCCGGTTCGCGATCGGCCGCCTGCGGTGGAACCACGACGATCATCTCGTTCGCGGCGCAGGATCGGGGACAACGCCTTCGAGACGTCGTGGAGGCGTATCACCTCCGAGCCCAGGGCAGGTCGGCGATCGACTACGGGTTCCACGCGATCGTCTCTGACCCCTCGCACGACACCTTGCACGAGGATCTGCCAGCACTGGGCGCCAGGGGGGTCACGTCATTCAAGATGTATATGACCTACGACAATCTCAAACTGAACGATCGCGAGATCATCGAATGCCTCGCGGTCGCCAAGACGCATGGCCTCATGCCCATGATCCACGCCGAGAACAGCGATTGCATCGAATGGCTGACCGAGATGCTCGAAGCCGCCGGGCACGTCGCACCCAAGTTCCATGCCGCCTCCCGACCACCGCTGGTCGAGCGCGAAGCAACTCACCGTGCCGTGTCGCTCGCCGAGCTCCTCGACGTTCCGATTCTGATCGTGCACGTCTCCGGCGAACAGGCGATCGAACAGATTCGATGGGCACAATCCCGCGGCCTGCGCATCCATGCCGAGACGTGTCCGCAATACATCTCGCTTACCGAAGACGACCTCGATCGCGAGGGGTTCGAGGGAGCCAAGTACGTGTGCAGTCCACCGCCGCGCGATGTCGACAGCCACAATGCGGTCTGGAACGGCATCCGGACAGGCGTTCTCGATGTCTTCTCCTCCGATCACGCGCCATTCAGCTTCGATGACCCCGCAGGCAAGAAGATCGCGGGAACCAATGCACCGTTCCGGGCGATTCCAAACGGTTTACCAGGGCTCGAGACCCGGATGACGATGCTGTTCTCCGAGGGCGTCGCGACAGGACGGATCGATCTGCAAACCTTCGTGCGTCTCACGGCCACGAACGCCGCCCGCATCTATGGGCTCGCCGGTCGAAAAGGAACGATCGCCGTCGGCGGCGACGCCGACATCAGCATCTGGGACCCCGAGGAGCACTGGACGATCACGAACGCCGATCTCCATCATGCAGCCGACTACACCCCCTACGAAGGCACTCGTGTCCAGGGTCGATGCACGACGACGATCTCTCGCGGGTCGGTCGTATGGGACAACGGCCAGTTCGTGGGTGAACCCGGCCACGGCCAGTTCCTCAGCCGAGATCTTCGCAACACGTCAGAGGCCCCGTGACCAACTCGGACGAATCAGGGCTCGAGTCTGACGTCTCCCCCGCGTTTGCCACGGCGACGTGCGACGTGTTCAACGAGATCACGCAGGCGCAGTACCGCACGACACGGCACGGAGCGCACCAACTCGACGAGGGCGAATCGGACCACACGCGATCGCTCTGGCCGGGAGTCGATTTCACACCCGCGTTTCTCGAATCTTCCGAAATGCTCGTCGTTCACTTCACCTTCAGCGACATGGCCGACGCCGTGTTCGGATGTCGAGTTCACCTTCCGACTGCCAAAGCTCGTTGGGCAGAACTCGTCGACGTCATCACCTTCCAGGCCACCCCAGACCTGATCGCCACCGAACTCGTCTGGTTCGTGGTCTGCTACATCGGCGCATCGCACATCGAAGCGAACCCCGCAGCCGAGGATGACATCACGTGGTTGATGGACGGTCCCGAAGTCTTTGGACCGCTGCCGAGGTGAGTGCGCCGGCGGGACCGTACTACCGCGTCGTCAACTCAGGCGACCTCGACGTTTTGCGACGTTCTCGAGATCGGCCATCTCGTACCATCCCGACCGGGTGGGCCGACCGGGGCTGTCGAACGTGTCCACGTACGGCTTGATGTCGAGAACCGGGGTGCCGTCGACGAGATCGACGCCCTTGAACGTGACATTGCCACCCTCCACGCTGACGAGCTCGACGAGGTGCAACCCCAACGGCGTCGGTCGATACGGTCCGCGTGTGGCGAACGATCCGACGGTGTGACCGAGATGGGCAACCATGTGTGGGACCTCGCTCAACGGTCGACCCATCGCATCATCGCCCAACCACGTGATCAGCCAGACGAAGTCGAATTCGTCGAGTTCGGCGAGTCCCTCGACATAGTCGGGTAGCACCTCGACGCGCGCCTCTTCGGCGGGATTGAGCAGCGCCTGCTGCGGCGTACCGGCACGCTCGGTGTACTCGGTTCGGGCAACACCTATCTGGGTCAACTCCACAAAGGGTCCTCTCTCGCAGATGCAGACGAGCCTCATCTGAGCCAATCTGTACTTCGATGAAAACCCTATCAATCCACCCCAAGACCCGTGGATGGCCACGCAACGGCTACGACCCAGGAAGTTTGACCCAACGATGACCTCACGCACGACCGTCCTCGACGAGTGGTTTCCCGTCGCGGCGATGGCCGATGTTCGGCCCGGATCCTGCAACGCGTTCGAGCTGCTCGATGAACGCTTTGTGATCCTCGCCGGCGCCGACGGCACTGCATCGGTCTTCGTCGACACCTGCCCGCATCGTGGAGCGCAGCTCACCCTCGGAGAATTCGACGGCGAACATCTGCAGTGCCCATACCACGGGTGGCAGTTCCGGGTCGACGGCAGCTGTGCCACGCAACCAGCGCACCCGAATCGAACGCCGCCCACCGCGGCGCACCTCCACTCGGTCACGTCGTGTGATGCCTATGGTTTGCTGTGGGTTGCTCTGGGGGACGAACCACGACCCTTGCCGTCGTTTCCCGCGTTCGATGAACCCGGCGGGGTCAACATCGTGCTGCGGCCGACAGTCGTCGAGTCATCGGGGCCGCGCATCGTCGAGAACTTCCTCGACATGGCCCACTTTCCGTTCGTCCACCGGGGGTATCTCGGCGAGACGCCCCAGACCGAGGTCGGTCGATACCAGGTCGTCAGTACCGACGACGAACTGCAACTGACCGGCTGCTCGTTCTGGCAGCCAAAACCATGGCCGGGCGCAATCGAAGGAGGATTGGTGAACTACGGCTACTCGGTCTCCCATCCGTATGCCGCCGTCCTCAGCAAACTCCCGTCTGAGGGTGACGATGATGGCGAGCGGAGCGGATTCTCCATCCTGCTCATCGCCAGCCCGGTCAGCGAGACCCGCTGTCAGGTCTGGCGGGTCGTGGCAGTTCGCGACCCCAATGTCGACGTCGACGCGCAGCGAACGTTCAACCAGACCATTTTTGCGCAGGACCTCGACATCGTCGAGTCACAAGTGCCGAAGTGTCTACCGCTCAACCCCAGAGCTGAACTCCATCAACCCTCGGATGCAGGAAGCCTCGGCTATCGCGCCTGGCTCACCGCGCGCGGCACTGCCTACGGCGTCATTGCGCACGAACGAACCACTGGTGCCGTCATCGTGGGCGCAGACGATCGCGGTTCCTGATCAGACCACCGTTGGCACGATCGTCATCGACGCCGTTTCGATGATGCCCTGATCGGTGACTCCCACGTCAGGGATGTTGGGCAGACACAAGAAGTTGAACGCATAGAGCGGCCGATAGGGAATCGCGCAATGGAGTTCGTTCAGCAGCACAGCCTCGACCGCATCCAATTCTGCGGCGAGCGCCGCCAACGGCTGGTCTGACAAAAGACCGGCGATTGGGAGGGCGGCAAGGGCGCGCACTTCGGTTCCCACGACCGCGCAGTACCCGCCTCCAGCCTCGGCGAGCGCATTGGCCGCCACGGCCATTGCCTCGTGGCTGTCACCGACGGCGAAGATGTTGTGTGAATCGTGGTTGACCGTGCACGCGACAGCGCCACCCTTGATGCCGAGGCCAGCAACGAACCCACGGCCGACCGCACCCGAGAGCTGGTGCCGTTCGAGCACCGCAATCGAAGCGATGTCCTGTTCTGGATCTGGCTGGACCACTCCTTCAATCGCCTGCAGCTGCGCTTGTCGCATGGTCTTCGGTCCACCGAATTCGACCACGTTGACCGTGACGGCACCGTCGTCATCGGCCCGAACCTCGAGCTGATCGGCGCTGACCGGTTGTGCGAGCCGAATCGTTTCGCGGCTCCATGCCGGGTAGTCGGGGCTGGGCACGTCATCGGTGAGTGCACCGTTGCGAGCAACGACACGTCCCCGGTGCAGGACCATCGACACGTTGAACTTCTCGAGATCATCGAGCACGACCAAATTCGCGATCTTGGCGGGGGGGACGCTCCCTTGGTTGTGGGCGATCCGCCTGAGGTCGGCGGCGGTGATCGTC
>RCMY010000542.1_pt1 | contig 35532 bp, 30 predicted proteins | sample 2041341 | NCBI WGS metagenome assembly RCMY01 (sample SAMN09708234, study PRJNA481090) | Marine sediment metagenome, whole genome shotgun sequencing project. | reverse complement strand
CGCTCGACGCCTCGCTGGCGCGCGCCCTCGCTGCGGACTCGCCGGAGCCAGCCGAGTCCGTCGAGGCCGCCCCGGTCGCCACGACCCCGCTCCCGCAGCGGCAGCGTGGTGCCACGACGACTGCACCCACCGCGTTCGGACTCGAAGCCGCGGCACCGATCACCCCGGTCGACCACGACGAGCAGACGACGCGCGACGACATCGTCGCGTCCATGCGGGCCCTGTCCGCATTCCAGTCCGCGCAGGGCCAGGCCCGCAACGGGAGTGACGCATGAACACCGACCCGATCATCCCGGCCACCGCGCCAGCACAGAGAACCGGAACGAACGTGGACGCACCCCCCATCGGAGAGGTGAGCTGGCTGCTCGAGAACTTCGCCCGCAAGGTCCCCGGTGTCGCGAGCACGGTCGTGGTCAGCGCCGACGGCCTCCTCCTCGCGATGACGACGGGCCTCGAGCGCACGGCGGGTGATCACATCGCCGCGGTCACCTCGGGCATCGCCAGCCTCACCGGCGGTGCGGCTCGCGTGTTCGCTGCTGGCGAGGTCCGCCAGGTCATCGTGGAGATGTCCGGCGGCTTCCTCTTCGTGACCTCCATCTCCGACGGCTCCCACCTCGCGGTGCTCACCCGAGCCGACGCAGACATCGGCATGGTCGGCTACGAGATGACGCTGCTGGTCGCCCGAGTCGGCGAGCTGCTCACGCCGGCGCTGCGCGCGCAGCTCCAGTCGTTGCTGCCGAGGTGAGCGACCGGCTGGTTCGTCCCTACCTGCTCACCGGCGGACGCACGCGTCCGTCGGGCTCTGAGATGCCGATGGAGACGCTCGTCCTCGCGCAGACGCACGTGGACCGGCTTCCCGGTCGCACACGTGAGCATCGCGAGATCGTGGCCGCCTGCGCCGAGCCACGCTCCATCATCGAGGTCGCGACGCGGCTGAAGCTTCCCCTGGGCGTGACCCGGGTGTTGGTCGGCGACCTCGTCGCCGACGGTGCTCTGGACATCACCGAACCGTCGGCCGATGGGCCCGACGTCAACCTGCTCGAACGGCTGCTCCATGGACTTCAGACACTCTGACGGGATGCTCGGCGCACCGCGTCGAGCGCCAGCGGTCACGAAGATCGTCGTGGCCGGTGGCTTCGGCGTGGGAAAGACCACCTTCGTCGGCTCGGTCTCCGAGATCGAGCCGTTGACCACCGAGGCCGCGATGACCTCGGCTTCGGTCGGCGTCGATGACCTCTCCAAGGTCTCGACCAAGACCACGACGACGGTGGCGATGGACTTCGGGCGGTTGACCATCGGCGACGAGCTCATGCTCTACCTGTTCGGCACGCCCGGCCAGGACCGGTTCCTCTTCATGTGGGACGACCTGTCACGAGGTGCGGTCGGCGCCGTCGTGCTCGTCGACACCCGGCGTCTCGAGGACTGCTTCGCGGCGATCGACTACTTCGAGCACCAGGGCCTGCCGTTCCTCGTCGCGGTCAACCGCTTCAACGGCGAGGTGGCTCACCGGCTCGAGGACGTCCGCTCCGCGCTGTCGATCAGCGGGGACATCCCCATGGCCTACTGCGACGCCCGGGACAAGGCGTCGGCGCGCGACATGCTCGTCGGGCTGACGCGACACGCGATCAGCCGCGCCACGGCCGCCGCTGCCGCCTGATCGCGGTAGGGTCCGCCGGACCCCCCGATCGAGCAAACGGAGCCAGCCGATGGTCGCGCAACGCATCGTCATCGTCGGTGGTGGCCCGGCCGGCTACGAAGCGGCCATCGTCGCTGCCGAGCTCGGTGCGGACGTCACCGTCATCTCCAATGAGGGGCTCGGCGGCAACTCGGTCCTGTGGGACTGCGTGCCGTCCAAGGCCATGATCACGGTCGCCGAGTCGGTCAGCTGGTTCTCGATCGCGGACGACATGGGCCTGCGCCTGCCCGGCGGCGGCCGCGTCGATCGCGCTGGCGTTGACTTCCCGGCCGTGGCGAGCGCCGTCCTCGAGCTCGGCCGCGAGCAGTCGCGTGACATCGAGAAGCGGGTCGACCGCGCCAACGTCCACCTTGTCCGCGGGCACGGATGGATCTCCGGCTACCACGAGGTCTCGGCGAAGCTGACTGACGGCAGCGTCGAGGTCTTCCCGGCCGACTACGTCTTGATCGCGACCGGCTCGAAGCCTCGTGTGCTGCCGTTCTTCACCCCCGACGGCAAGCGGGTGCTCTCCGGCCAGCAGCTGTACGAGCTCAAGGAGGTCCCGGAGCGGCTGATCGTCGTCGGCTCGGGCGCAACCGGCGCGGAGTTCGCCCACACGTTCGTGCGCTTCGGCTCGGACGTGACGCTGGTCTCCTCCCGCGACCTCATCCTGCCGACCGAGGATCCGGACGCGGCGGCGTTGCTCGAGAACGTGTTCGAGCGGCGAGGCATGAAGATCCTCCGCAACGTTCGCGCGATGACCTGTGACTCCGACGATCGCGAGGTCCGGCTGGGGCTCAGCGACGGCTCGACGTTGACCGGCAGCCATGTGCTGTTCACCGTCGGCCAGGTCCCGGTCACCAACGACCTCGGGCTCGAGAACCCGGAGATCGAGTGCAACGCCTGGGGCGGCATCGACGTCGACCAGGTCGGCCGCACCTCATGCCGCTGGATCTACGCCGCCGGTGACGTCACCGGCCGCGTCATGCTCGCCAGCGTTGCGGCGATGCAGGGGCGCACCGCCATCTGGCATGCGCTCGGCCAGGCCGTCGTCCCGATCCGCTACGAGTCCGTCGCCGCGACCATCTTCACCGACCCCGAGGTCGCGACCGTCGGGCTCTCGCCTGAGGAGGCGAAGGCCGAGGGCATCCCGACCGAGACGGCGCGCCTGGACTTCAAGGGCAACCCGCGCGCCAAGATGATCCACGGCACCGACGGCTTCGTGAAGGTCCACGCGATGGCCGGCTCCGGGATCGTCGTCGGTGGCGTCGTCGTCTCGAAGCGCGCCAGCGACCTGATCCAGCCGCTCGCGGTCGCGGTGCAGAACCGGCTCAGCGTCAGTCAGGTCGCACAGACGATCACCGTCTACCCGTCAATGGCCGGCTCCGTCGCCGAAGCCGCCCGGATGCTGATGCCGCGCTGACGTGCGGTCGCTCGACGGGGTCACTCGATGCGGGCGAGCACCGTGCCTGCGTCGACCGTGTCGCCCGCCGCGTGGGTGATCTTGGAGATCGTGCCGTCGCGGTGGGCCTTGATCTGGTTCTCCATCTTCATGGCCTCGAGGACGCAGACGAGGTCGCCCGTGGTGACGGTCGCGCCGTCCTCGACCGCGAACTTCACGACCGTGCCCTGCATCGGGGCGACGAGGTCCTCGGTGGCCGCAGCTGCGCCGGCACCGCCGCCACGCTTGCGCTTCTTCGGGGCGGCGGCGGAACCGCCGCCGCCGGATCCGAGGTCGCCGAAGACCTTGACGGCCAGGCGACGTCCGCCGACCTCGACCGTGACCTCACGGGACGGACCGTCCGGGTCCTCGCCACCGCCGGGCAGTCCCGGTGAGGTGAGCGATGAGAGGTCCCACTCGTTCTCCACCGACACCGTCGAGTGGGTCCCGGCCCGGAACATCTCGTTGCGCATCGCGAGCTTGTGGAACGGCACGGTCGTCGGGATGCCGGTCAGGACGAGCTCATCGAGAGCGCGGGACATGCGAGCGATCGCGGCGGCGCGGTCGGAGCCCCAGACGATCAGCTTGCCGATCATCGAGTCGTAGACCTTCGGGACCTCGTAGCCCGACTCCGCGCCGGTGTCGAGGCGCACCCACGGCCCGAGCGGGGCCTCCAGCTTCTCGACGAGGCCGGGGGTCGGCATGAAGTTGAGCGCCGGGTCCTCGGCGTTGATGCGGACCTCGATCGCGTGGCCGCGCAGCTCGACGTCGTCCTGCGTGAGCCCCATCCCGTCTCCGGAGGCGATCCGGAGCTGTGCCTGTGCGAGGTCGACGCCCGTGACGAGCTCTGTCACCGGGTGCTCGACCTGCAGCCGCGTGTTCATCTCGAGGAAGAAGAAGGTCTCGCCGTCGTCGTCGAGCAGGAACTCGCAGGTCCCCGCGTTGACGTAGCCGACCTCCTTGGCCACGGCGACCGCGGCCTTGCCCATGGCGTCACGCAGCTCCTGGGAGATGCCGAAGGCCGGGGCCTCCTCGACCAGCTTCTGGTGGCGACGCTGGAGCGAGCAGTCGCGCTCACCGAGGTGGATGACGGTGCCGTCGGTGTCGGCGAGGATCTGGATCTCGATGTGACGCGGACGTTCGAGGTAGCGCTCGAGGTAGCACTCGCCGCGACCGAAGGCCGCCGTGGCCTCGCGCTCCGCGGAGGACAGCGCCTCGGCCATGTCCTCGGCCCTGTGCACGACCTTCATGCCGCGTCCGCCACCGCCGAACGCCGCCTTCACCGCGACGGGGTAGCCGTACTCCTCACCGAAGGCGATCGCGACGGCGGGATCCGACGTCGGCTCAAGCGTTCCCGGCACGACGGGGGTGCCGGCGTTGTCGGCGACCTCACGAGCCGACAGCTTGTCACCCATGCGGTCGATCGCGGCGGGCGGCGGCCCGATCCAGACGAGGCCGGCATCGGTGACGGCGCGCGCGAAGTCGGCGTTCTCGGAGAAGAACCCGTAGCCCGGGTGGATCGCGTCGACGTTCGCCTCGCGGGCGACCTCGAGCACGCGCTCGGTGTTGAGGTAGGACTGCGCGGCCGGTGCCGGGCCCAGCAGGTACGCCTCGTCAGCCATGCGCACGTGGAGCGCGTCGCGGTCCGCCTCGGAGTACACGGCGACGGACCGCACCCCGAGCTCGCGGCACGCGCGGATGATGCGGATGGCGATCTCGCCACGGTTGGCGATCAGGACGGCGTTGAACACGAGCAGGCCCCTTGGGTCAGCGCAGGCCGGTGGAGCGTAACGGCCGGGGCCCGCCGAGCCCTCACCTGTTCGCTCTGCGTGGATCCCGGAACATGTTCGTTTGGCCCGGATGCCCCCATCCTCCACGATGGTCACAGCCGAACTCTGGCTGATGGCTCTCCCGCCGTCATCACCTCCGACAGAGGAACCCGCAATGCGTTCGTTCACCGCTTCTTCCCCCGCTCGCGCGGTCGCCCGCGCCGCCGCTGCCCTGGTCCTGGGCGCCACCCTCGCCGCGTGCGGCGGCGGTGACGCTGCTGAGCCCGGCTCGACCGACGGCTCGACGTTCGTCGCCGTCGGGAACGACGCCCTCAAGTGGGAGGACACCACCCTCTCCGCTCCCGCAGGCACCGTCGTCGTCGGCCTCGAGGCCGCTGGCTCGGTCAACCACGACTTCGTCATCACCGGTGTCAACGGTGACGCGGCGATCGTCGAGGTCGCCGGCAAGTCCTCCGGCACCGGCACCGTCGAGCTCGAGGCCGGAACCTACGAGTTCTACTGCAGCATCGTCGGTCACCGTGAGGCCGGCATGGTCGGTGAGCTCGTCGTCTCCTGAGCTGAGCATCCCCGTCCGACGGCGGCCGGGAGATGGCCGGAGCGCGCGGCGTGTCCGCTAACCTCCGGCCATCTCAAACCGTCCCACGGGCGGTCACCCCTGCACCCCAAGGAGTCGCCGGATGCGCCGGAGCCTCACCGTCGCCACGATGGCCAGCGCGATGCTGCTCGCCGCGTGCTCTTCGATCAACCCGGAGATCCGGGCGGCCGAGCCGCTGCGCTGCCCCGAGGGATCTGCGTGCTTCGACGAGGCGATCCCCGTCGGCCCCGGTGGGATGGTCGAGCTCCTCTCCGGTGACCTGTGGTTCGAGACGCTGGCCGGCGTCCGCACGACGGCCACCGAGATCATCACGCTGCAGCCCGTCAACGAGGGGCCCGTCTCCGTGACGCTGCAGAACGTCGGCGCCGCCGACCACAACTTCCGCATCGACGCCGCGGCCGGAGACGCGAAGAAGGTCGACGCCGCGGGCGGCGAGACCGTCGAGGGCATCCTGCAGCTGTACTCCGGCGAGTACACCTTCTACTGCGACATCCCCGGCCACCGTGCCGCGGGCATGGTCGGACAGATCACGGTCCTCCCCGCGGGCGAGATCCCGGGGGACGGCACCGATGGTGAGGCGCTCTCGCAGGAGGCACCGGCCGACGAGACCCCGGAGCCGGACAACTCTCCGACCCCGGAGCTCGATCAGACCGAAGCCCCCGCTGAGCCGACGGAGGAGCCGGTCGCCATCGGCGCCGACGCCACCGAGGCCGACCTCGAGAGCTTCGACGACTCGGACCGCATCGCCGAGGCGCTCGACTCCGGGTCGCGTCGCGCGAAGCTCGCGAAGCTGACCTTCGAGTCCGGCAGCGCGGAGATCTCGGCCGAGGGACGCACGGTCATCGCCGACCTCGCCGCCTACCTCGACGCCAACCCCGAGGTGAACATCCTGATCGAGGGCAACAGCGACTCGGTCGGCTCTGACGCGTCCAACCAGGAGCTCTCGGAGACCCGCGCGGCCGCCGTGCGGACCGCGCTGATCGACGCCGGGATCGATGGCGATCGCCTCCAGGACCAGGGCAACGGCGAGACCGACCCGGTCGTCGAGGACGACACGAGCAACGCCGTCGCGCGTCGCATCAACCGTCGCGTCGAGGTCTCGGTCACCAACTGACCGTCTGACCGAGACCAGACCCACGACAGCAGCCCCTCGGGCTGCTGTCGTCGTGTGTGAGGGTGCCGGTTCAGCCCTTGAGGGCGAAGCGGCCGCCGTCGATGTCGGGGGCGGACCAGAACGGGCGGTGCCCGATGGCCTCGAAGCGGGCTGCGCGGGCCCATGCGGGGCTGCGCGTGCTCTCGTCTCTGTTGCCGCCGGACGGCGTCAGGGCGACGGTGAGGGCAGCGAGCTGCTCGGCCGTGACTGCACCGCCGCCGGTGATGGCGAACGCGAGCGGGGCCTCGGCGATGGGCTGGTCGTCGGCCGTCACAGGGGGATGTTTCCGTGCTTGCGCGGCGGACGTGCCTCGCGCTTGCCGGCGGTGAACCTCAGCGCCTTGATCAGCTCGATGCGCGACTCCGACGGCATGATGACCTCGTCGATGTAGCCGCGCTCCGCAGCCTTCCACGGGTTCGCGAGGTCGCGGTTGTAGACCTCCTCGAACTCGGCCTGCATCGCGTCCTGGTCCTCGGCGGCCGCGAGCTCGCGGCGGTAGAGGATCGAGACGGCGCCCTTCGCGCCCATGACGGCGATCTCGGCGGTCGGCCAGGCGAGGTTGATGTCGGCGCCCAGGTGCTTGGAGCCCATGACGTCGTAGGCACCGCCGTAGGCCTTGCGGGTGATCAGCGTCAGCTTGGGGACCGTGGCCTCGGCGTAGGCGTAGAGCAGCTTCGCGCCGTGACGGATGATGCCGCCGTACTCCTGCTCCGTTCCGGGGAGGAACCCGGGCACGTCGACGAGCGTGACGATCGGGATGTTGAAGGAGTCGCAGGTCCGCACGAACCGTGCGGCCTTCTCGGAGGAGTCGATGTCCAGCACGCCGGCGTAGTAGGCCGGCTGGTTGCCCACGACGCCGACCGACTGGCCGTCGAGGCGGGCGAACCCGCAGACGATGTTCTGCGCGTACTGGGCGTGGATCTCGAAGAAGTCGCCGTCGTCGACGATGTGGGCGATGATCTCACGCATGTCGTACGGGACGTTGGGGGAGTCCGGCATGAACGTGTCGAGCTCCGGGATGAGCCGCTCGGGGTCATCGCCGTAGTCGATGACGGGCGGGGTCTCGAGGTTGTTCGACGGCAGGAAGCTCAGCAGCGTCTTGATGTCCTCGATGCACGCCTCCTCGGACTCCGTGGCGATGTGGCAGACGCCGGACTTCGATGCGTGCGCGGACGCCCCGCCGAGCTCCTCCATCGTCACCTCTTCGCCGGTGACCGTCTTGATGACGTCCGGGCCCGTGATGAACATGTGTGAGGTCTGGTCGACCATCAGCACGAAGTCGGTGATGGCCGGCGAGTACACGGCGCCGCCGGCGCACGGCCCCATGATCGCGGAGATCTGCGGGATGACGCCCGACGAGCGCACGTTGCGCAGGAAGATGTCGCCGTAGCCACCGAGCGAGACGACGCCCTCCTGGATGCGCGCCCCACCGGAGTCGTTGAGCCCGACCACCGGGACGCCCATCTTGGCGGCGAGGTCCATGATCTTGACGACCTTCTCGGCGAAGACCTCGCCGAGCGATCCGCCGAACGCGGTGAAGTCCTGGCTGAACACCGCGACGCGTCGACCGTCGACCGTGCCGTGGCCGGTGACCACGCCATCGCCGAGGATCTTCTTGTTCTCGATGCCGAAGCCGGTGGCGCGATGCACCGACAGCTGGTCCATCTCGACGAAGGATCCCTCGTCGACGAGCAGATCGATGCGCTCGCGAGCGGTCAGCTTGCCGCGGTCGTGCTGGCGCGCGATCTGAGCCTCGCCGCCGCCGGCCAGCGCTTGGGCGCGACGCTCCCGGAGCGCGTCGAGCTTGTCGGCCGTTGTCTTGGACACGAATGCCTCCTGAGGCGAGCGCAGGTGCTGCCGGCGACGCACCCCGCGTGGCCTCGCAGCGGGCGGCAGCCTACCGTCGGGGCGATCCGCGACCCGCCTCGTCCGGGTGGCGACAACGACCAGGAGCAGCCAGTGAGCGGCCCGCACCCCCGAATCGACCGCATCCTGCACGGCCCATCGCGCTGGCACGCGCTCGTGCATCTGCCGGAGGTCGGCTCGACGAACGAGGAGCTGGCCTCGCGACCGGAGCTCCCGTACGACGTCGTCTGCGTGGCTGATCGACAGACCGCCGGCCGCGGTCGCGCCGGTCGCGCGTGGCAGGAGCACCCGACGGATCCGGCCGGATCGTTGTCGGTCAGCGTGCTGATCGAGCCACCGACCGCGCTGTCGCTCACGCCGCTCGCCGCTGGCCTCGCGGTCAGCGACGCGCTCGCGAAGCAGGGGCTGAAGCCGTTGCTGAAGTGGCCCAACGACCTGCTCGTCGCGCACGAGGGTGAGGATCGCAAGCTCGCGGGCCTGCTCGCCGAGCACCACCCGCGGACACCCGACACGCCGGCACGCGTCATCGTCGGCATCGGCATCGACGTCGACTGGACCGCGGTGCACCGCGATGACGAGCAGCAGGCCTGGACCTCCATCGCGGAGGCCACGGGGCGCGAGATCGACCGGTGGGACGTCCTCGCTGACCTGCTGATCGCGCTCGAGTCGTGGCTCGGCGAGCTGGAGCGCTCCACCAACCACGTGCTGGACATCTATGCGGCGCGCTGCCAGACGATGGGACGCCGCGTCAGCGTCGAGACCGGTCAGGGCACGATCGTCGGGATGGCCTCGAGCCTCAGCCGCGACGGGGGCTTGATCGTCGATCTCGACAACGGGGCGTCGCACACCGTCCGCGCGGGCGACGTCAGCCACGTCCGCCCGGTCTGACGTCGCGCCTCGCTAGCCTCGCGGCCACCAACGTCGAGGATCCTCACATGCTCTCGTTCGCGCTCTCCGAGGAGCAGGAAGAGTTCCGCAAGGTCGTCAAGCACTTCGCGGACACCGTCGTTGATCCGGCGGCGGACGAGATGAACGCGACGGGCGAGTTCCCCACCGCGATCGTCAAGCAGATGGGCGAGATCGGCCTCTTCGGCATCCCGTTCGCCGAGGAGTGGGGCGGCATGGGTGGCGACTACCTCACCCTCTGCCTGGCGATCGAGGAGCTCGGCCGCGTCGACCAGTCGATCGGCATCACGCTGGAGGCCGGCGTCGGCCTCGGGGCCGCGCCGCTCGACGAGTTCGGGACCGACGAGCAGAAGCAGCGCTGGCTCCCGGAGCTCTGTCGTGGTGAGAAGCTCGGGGGCTTCGGCCTGACCGAGCCCGGTGGCGGCTCGGACGTCTACGGGGCGACCGCGACCAAGGCCGTGCAGGACGGCGATGACTGGGTCATCAACGGTTCGAAGGTGTTCATCACCAACGCCGGCACCGACATGACCTCGATCGTGACGATCACGGCCTTCACCGCGCCGGGCGAGATGACCTCGATCATCGTCCCGGTGGACACGCCGGGCTTCCACGTCGCACCGAAGTACCGCAAGGTCGGCTGGCATGCGTCGGACACCCGCGAGCTCGTCTTCACCGACTGTCGGGTCCCGGTCGCGAACACGCTGGGCGAGCGAGGGGCGGGGTTCAGGCAGTTCCTGAAGACCCTGGACGACGGCCGCATCGCCATCAGCGCGCTCGCGGTCGGGATGATCCAGGGCTGCGTCGACGAGTGCGTTCGCTACGCCAACGAGCGGACGGCGTTCGGCAAGCCGATCGGGCAGAACCAGGCGGTGGCCTTCAAGATCGCCGACCTCGAGGTCGCGGCCCAGACCGCCCGGACGATGTACTACCGCGCCGCGTGGCTGAAGCAGGAGGGCAAGCCGTACAAGCGTGAGGCCTGCATCTCGAAGCTGTACTCCTCCGAGCAGGCGGTCACCGCTGCCCGTCAGGCGACGCAGATCTTCGGCGGCTACGGCTTCATGACCGAGTACCGGGTCGGCCGCTTCTATCAGGACTGCAAGATCCTGGAGATCGGTGAAGGCACCAGCGAGGTCCAGCGCATGCTCATTGCGCGCGACCTTGGTGTGTGAGCGCGCGTTGTCACCGGGTTGGGGTGGTTGAACGGACCACGTCTGGTCTCTGGGCGTAATGCAGCGGCCACTTCATGCGACAGTAGAGCTGTAGAGACGTCGCCGTCCTCGTCGCGTCCGACCCACTTGGAACCGCAGTGCCTGCCCCGCCCGTCCGCCCCGACGGCGGTCATCCGACCGCTGCCGCGGCAGCGCCACGCGTGCTGCTGGTGGACGCGAGCGCAGCACATCGCGACCTTGTCGCGGATGCGCTCGGTCGGGCCGGGATCGAGGTCGTGGCGGCAACCGACACGATCGCGCGAGCGGTGGGTCTGATCGGCACGCTCGAGCCCGACGTCGTGATCAGCGAGCACGTGCTGCCCGACGGGACGCCGGAGCGGCTGCTCGATCTCATGCGTGAGGCCGGAGCGACCGGAGCGCTGGTGGTGCATGCCAGCTTCGTCCGCGCGTCGGACCGCACGGACCTCGAGCACGCCGGTGCGTTCGATGTCGTGCTCAAGACGCCAGACATGCAGCAGCTCGCCCTGACGGTCCGGGCTGCGGTCGGCCACGGGGTCGGGCAGGCTCTGCAGCCGGTCGCCTCGATCGACGGCGACAGCGGTTCGCCGGGCGAGCGGATGCGGCCGGTGCTGGCGATCGCGGTGCCGATCCTCGCCCTGCTCCTGGCGGTCTTCCTCCCGGAGCTCATCGAGAACGTCGCGGGGGCGGGCAGCGCGGGAGCAGCAGCAGCCCTGATCGGAGGCATGAGCGCCTTGGCGCTGCTCGCCCTCGGGCTCCCGCTGCTCCGACAGACGCGCGCGACCGGCCGAGCCCGCAACGAAGCTGCGACGCTGCGGGCCGAGGCGGACCAGTACCGCCAGTTCCTCGCGGCGGCAGCCCACGATCTCCGCACGCCGGCGACGGTCGTCTCGGGGTTCTCGGAGGCGCTCCTCAACAACTACGACGCGTTCGACGACACCCAGCGGCTGGACATGCTCGAGCGCATCCACCGGTCCGGACGGCGACTGGCCGGCTTGCTCGATGACCTGCTGACGAGCGCCATGTCCGACATGGGTCAGCTCCGTCTGGTCGCGCAGGACGAGGACCTCGCGAAGATCGTCACGGCCGCGGTGGCCCAGTCCCGGCTCGCCGGTTCGGACGAGGTCGATCTCGTGGACCTCGGCCAGCGCGTCCGCACCGACGCACGCGCCCTGACCCGCGTGCTGGCGAACCTGCTCGACAACGCCGCGAAGTACGGCCGACCGCCGGTGCGCGTCGAGGCGGAGCGGATCCCCGGACGTGTGCGCGTCCGCGTGATCGACCAAGGCGACGGCGTGGACCGTGACTTCCGGACGATCCTCTTCTCGGCGTTCTCCCAGGACTGCGACGACGCCCTCCAGCGCGAAGGCGGAGTCGGCCTCGGCCTGTCCGTCGTGAGCGTCCTCAGCGCCCAGATGGGCATCGCGGTCCGCTACGTCGTCAAGGAGGGCGGGGCCGTGTTCGAGCTCGACATCCCGGCCGGCTCCGACGACCCGCAAGCGCGCCATCACGGTGAGGCGGTTCGTGCAGCCGTGCAGAACAGCGAAGAGGTGAGCGGATGATGGCCTGGCAGGTGGGCACGGTCGCGAGCGGCGTCATCGGCATCGCGTACCTGGCGATCTCGGTGACGATCCTCGCAGGGTTGTCTCGTGCGAAGCAGCTCCGCACGAACCCTCTCGGCGTGGCCACGGGGCTGATCTTCCTGTCCTGCGGCGTCGGTCACGCCACGCACCTCGAGCACATGCTGTTCGGCTCGGAGGTCGAGGCTGCGCGGGTCGCGATGGACGCGCACATGGCGTGGGTCGACACGATCACCGCGATCATCGGCGTCACCTACTGGTCGCTGCGCACGAAGTTCGGGGCGCTCCTCGCCCCGACGTTGTTCGGGGACGAGGCCTCCCGTGCACGGCAGGCCGTGGTGCTGCACGGAACGGTTCTGCAGCACCTCATCACCGCCCAAGCCGCGATTGCGGCAGGCAAGCCGGAGGTCGCGAGCAGCGCCGTCGACCAAGGGGTCGTCGCCGCGCGTGGGATCCTCGAGGACCTCGACGTCGACGTCGTGCGGGTCGCCTGAGCCACCTCGCGTGCGCAGGGTCGGGTGTGGTTGGCTGACGCCGTCCACGCGCCCCGACGGGACCTGAGATGGCCGACAAGTACACCTCGCAGATCGCCCTGCTCCTCGACGCGCCTGTCGAGGACGTCGAGCTGATCGTCAAGGCCGCCGGTCAGGCCGGCGACATCGACCGCGGCGCTTGGGTGCGCGGCGGCACCGGTGAGGCCATGGAGGTCCACTGGGGCGGCTCCATGCAGAAGGGCGTCGTCCGGCGGCTTGTCGCCGAGGACGGCACGCCGATGCTCCGCACCGAGGCGTTCGTCAACGGCGACGGACTCGAGCACGGGATGCAGCGTCAGGCGAAGCTCCTCCAGGCGCTCGCCCGCCAGCTCCATTCATCGGTCACCGGCATCCGCGACCTCGCGTCCATGACCGACCAGGACGTTGCATGGATGCATCGCGTCGCGATCGGCCACGTGGAGCTCGTCGACGCGATCGTGACGAAGGCCGAAGGCGAAGGCACCTGGTGGGTGCGAACGCATGGCGCCGCGCGCTTCGACGTCCCGGACCTCGAGCTCTACGGGCTGCGCGCGTCGCAGGTCGACGCTGCGACCGAGGCGCTGAAGCACGTCCACGGCCAGCTGTTGGAACGCGGCCTCAAGCACGCCATCGCTCTGCCCGGCGGTGAGCCGGTCTACCTCGTCCCCGTGCTCGATGCGTGGCCGCACCTCAACCTCGACTTCACCGGAGTCGGCCGTGGCGGCCGTGAGCGTGGTCCGGGCCTCGACGGCCCGCGCGCGACGCTGTCGATCCTGCACCGCCCCCGCCTCGGTCGGTACCGCAAGGACTTCGACGGGGTTCTCGAGACGCTCTGACGCGCCTGCCAGCGCGACCGGCTCACTCGTCCTCGTCGCGCTCGACCCAGCCGGCCTCGGCGGGTCGGTCATCGCCCGCCAGGTCGCGGAGGCGCGATGCGCTCTCCTCAGGGCCGATCGCGAGGATGCGGTCGTCGACCTTGAGCACCCAGCCGCGTCGCGGGCGGTACGTCCACCGCCCGTTGCGGTCAATCGCGAGGATCTCCATGCCGGTCTCGGAGTGCAGGCGCAGCTCCGCGAGCGTCCGACCGAGGGCGGGCGCGGTTGCCGAGACGCGCGCCTCGCAGATGATCTCGTCGGCCTCGGCGAGCGCTGCGGCGATGATCGGGTGTGGCATCCCGTCCGCCTCGATCACCCGGGTCATCGACTGCGCAGAGTCGACGATGCGCTCGGAGGCTGCCGCCAGGTGCAGCAGGCCGCGGAGCTCGTCGGGGTCCTCGGACTCCTTCGCGGCGCGCAGCACCCACGTCTCGAGCCCGTGGTGGAGGTCGTCGGACCGGTCCTCGATCTTGCTGACCTCGGCCGCAAGCTTCGGGTCACGCAGCAGGATGGCTGAGTACGCCAACCCCACCGCGACCTCGCTCGCGTTCTTCAGCTCGATCACGAGGTCGACGGCGCGGTCCAGGTTGGACAGGACCTTGTGCTCCACGGGCGGCGGCAGGTGGAACGGTGCGGCTCCAGCCATCCCGCGGACACGGTCGATCCCGTCGACGGGTCCCTGGACGATGAGGACGTCTCCTTCGCGGAGGACCTCGTCGGCCTCGGGGCCGTAGATCCACTCGACGTCGCGGCGGATCGCGATGACCCACATCCCGGTGTTCGCCGGGAGCTCGAGGTCGCGCAGCGTGTGACCATCGAGGATGTTCTCGGGTCGGATGCGGACGCGCGAGGTGACCTCTGAGGCGTGGCGGAGGTCGTCGCGGAGCTCCGCGGGGACCCCGAGGTTCTTCAGCACCACGCGGGCGATGTCCTCCGCGGCGTCCGCGATGCCCTCGATGGCGACGGCCATCGAGAGGACCCGGGCCAACGAGCGTGCGTCCTCGGGGGTCCGCGCCGCCAGCATGCAGACCGTGCGCAGCTCGACGAGGGCTTCGTCGACCTCGTCCTCGAGCCGGAGCACCTCGCCGGCGAGGCCCTCGTCGGTGAGGAAGACGGCCGCGTACGCGAGGTCGACCATCAGCTCGGCGGCGTTCTTCGCGCCGACGAGCAGCTCTTTGACGGTTCTTCGTTGGGTGCGCATGGGTTCACCGGACTCTAGGACAGGGCGGCGTCATCCGACGCCCACGATGGTCATGGCGACGACGAGGCAGAGCACCCCGAGGAAGTCCATCGCGGCGGTGACGGTCGGGATCCCGTGGGTGTCAGGGTCCAGGCCGAACCGGAACGACAGGGTCGCGGCCGCGTACGCGACGACGGACAGCAGGAGCAGGGCCATCCCGCCGGCAAGCACCGTGCCGGCGATGAGGATGAGCACCGAGGGCGGCTCGAGGCCGACGAGCACGGCCGCGAGCCAACCCACGACCGCCACGCCGACGAACGCGAACATCCCGAGCAACGAGATGAGCGAGACGTCGAGCACGGCCAGCCGGCTGGGCCTGGCCCGCGGCTCGAGCTGGCCCGTGTGCAGCTTCGACGCGAACCGGCTCGCGAGCATCCCGCCCAGAGAGCCGCAGTTCGCGATGAACGGGGGGATCAGGACGAGCAGGACCGGGATGCCGAGGAGGCGCTCGGCGCGGCTCTCCATCACGAGGCCGGCCAGCACGTCGACCGTGACCGCGATGGTCAGGACTCCCAGGGACTCGACCACGATCCGGCGGACCAGCTCGTCCTTGGAACGCACACCGACGATGACCGCGACGATGCCGAGGACGAGGCCGATCGCGCCGAGCGTCAGCGCCAAGGGCTCGCTCCGTAGGACCTGCGTGGCTGCGAGCAGCGCGGGAAGGGTGACGAGGTCCCCGGTGGCGGTGATCGTCGGAGCTCCGACGTCGTCCATCGCCCAGCCGCGACGCTGGGCCTCCTTCGCGAGCCGCATCGTCACCCCGACGAGGACCACGGACGAGGCGAGCCCCGCGAGCATCGACACGGCGACGAGCTCGAGGACGGGGATCGTGGCGAGGCCGAGCAGCCTGCCGATCGTCCAGGCGAGGACCCCGGCCTCGGCGCCGGTGGTCGCCGTGAGCAGCGCCACCGCGCTGATCTGGCGTCCGAGGAAGCTGTCGCGCGTCAGCACAGGCTCGTACTGGCCGATGAGGATGGCGGTCCCGAGACGCGCCGCCAGCGCACCGAAGATGCTGCCGCGCATGCCGATCGCGGCCGGGATCAGGACGAGCAGCCCGGGGTGCGAGGTGATGGTCTCGCGCCCAGCGCCCAGCACCAGACCGGCGACCAGCGTCGCGCCGAGGGCGATGACCAACGCCACCGCGCCTCGCTTGATCGCCGACTGCTCGCTCGACCAGTAGCTGCGGACCTCGGCTGCGGGCACGCCGACGATGCGCAGCACGCGGAGCAGCGGCTGCGGCACGAGGGCGCGGTGCTCCGGCAGTCGAGCGTTCCTTCATGACGACGTCGCGGAGGATAGGGGCGGGTGTCAGGAGGCGGCCTCGGGGCATCATCGGGGCACGGATAGAATCGGCCCCGCCTCCCGACGACGCAAGGTGCTCCCCGCATGACCGTGTACGACGCCCCGCTCCGTGACATCTTCTTCGTCCTCGACCACCTGGTCGACCTCGACGGCCTGACGAAGCTCGACAACTTCAGCCACGCCGACCGCGACGTCATCGACGGACTCCTGACGGAGACGGGCCGGTTCGCGTCGGAGGCGATCGCCCCGACGAACCCGGTCGGTGACAAGGAGGGCCTCTCGTTCGACGCCGAGACGGGCGACGTGAAGCTCCCGGAGGTCTTCGAGCGCGTCTACGACCAGTACGTCCAGACCGGGGTCTCAGCGGTCTCCTTCGACCCGACCTACGGCGGCGGCGGCTTCCCCTGGACCGTCTCGCTCGCCATCACCGAGCTGCTGACGAGCGCCAACATGGCCTTCTCGCTCTGCCCGCTGCTCACGCAGGGCGCAATCGAGATGCTCGAGGCGCACGCCGGCGACGAGATGAAGCAGACGTACCTGCCCAAGATGATCTCCGGTGAGTGGACCGGGACCATGAACCTCACCGAGCCGCACGCCGGCTCGGACGTCGGGGCTCTCACCTCGAAGGCCACGCCCAACGACGACGGCACGTGGGCAATCCAGGGGCAGAAGATCTTCATCACGTTCGGCGACCACCAGCTGACCGAGAACATCATCCACCTGGTCCTGGCGCGCGTCCCGGACGCCCCGGTCGGCACCAAGGGCATCAGCTGCTTCATCGTCCCGAAGTTCCTCGTCAACGACGACGGCTCGCTGGGGGAGCGCAACGACGTCACGTGCGTCTCGATCGAGCACAAGGTCGGCATCCACGTCTCGCCGACCTGCACGATGGCGTTCGGTGAGAAGACCGGCGGCGCCACGGGCTACCTGATCGGTGAGGCCAACCGCGGCATGGCGTACATGTTCACGATGATGAACAACGCCCGGCTCTCGGTCGGCGTCGAGGGGCTGTCGCTGTCGGAGCGCGCCTACCAGCAGGCTCGCGAGTTCGCGCAGGAGCGTCGTCAGGGCCGCGCCGTCGGCGCGCCGAAGGGCGAGTCCAGCCCCATCATCGAGCACGCAGACATCCGGCGGACACTGCTGAAGATGAAGTCCACGATCGAGGGCATGCGCGCGCTGACCTACCTCAACGCCGCAGCCACGGACCTCTCGCGCCACCACCCGGACGCAGACGTCCGCGCGGAGCAGGAGCGGTGGTCGCAGTTCCTCACGCCGCTCAGCAAGGGCTTCTCCACCGACATGTCGGTCGAGCTCGCCTCGGACAACATCCAGATCCACGGCGGGATGGGCTTCGTCGAGGAGACCGGCGCCGCGCAGCACTGGCGCGACGCCCGCATCACCCCGATCTACGAGGGCACCAACGGCATCCAGGCGCTCGACCTCGTCGCCCGCAAGCTGCCGCTGGACGGCGGGGCATTCGTCGGCCGCGTCCTCGACGCGATGCAGGAGACGGCGGACGCGGCCATGAAGGGCCCGGACGCGATCCAGTCCACCGGCAGCCGCCTCAACGACGCCGTGGCCGCGCTGCGCTCCTCGGTCGAGTGGGTCTTCGCCCACAAGGAGGACCCGAACGCGATGTTCGCCGGGGCGACCGCGCTCGCGCGCATGTTCGGCCTCGGAGCCTCGGGCTGGCTCCTGACCAAGCAGGCGATCGTCGCGAGCGACCTGCTGGCTGCCGGAGACGGAGACGCGGAGTTCCTCGAGGCGAAGGTGGTCACCGCCCGGTTCTTCGCAGAGCGGGTGCTCCCTCAGGTCCACGGGCTCTCTTCGGAGGTGACGGCGGGCGCTGCCGACCTGTTCGCGCTGACCCCGTCGCAGTTCTGACCGCATGGCCCACATGAGTGGTTGACAGGCGCACGCGCGGGGACGATTTCTATATATGTCTCGCTAATACTCACTATGTGCGCGCAGAGTGCCACACTCAGCGAGCGATCGCGGCCGATCGGCGTACCCTCGGGTCATCACGTTCGTTGAACTGAGCGTGTTCCCGTGGGGCAATGACACCGTGGGTGGGTCTGGTCGCAGTCCCACGGTCGAGCCAGTTGCGAATCCGACACGGGTGCGTCACCTCCGACTCACCATTCCCGGATCTCGCATGCGTCTCTCACACCTCTCACGCTCCGCAGCCGTCGCCCTCGTCGTGGCCGCCACGTCGCTCGTCGGTGTCACCGCCGGCTCCGCCACGCCCGGCGACGCCGGGGTTCCGGACCTCCCACGCCTCGACACCCCGTATGTCGTGAACGGGGCGGTCTGGGACGCTGACCTCGCCGGCGGCATCGGCGTCGTGGTCGGCGACTTCACCCGCGTCCGCGAGGACGGCCCGGCCGGCGCGCTCCACGAGCAGTCCTACTTCATGGCCTTCGACTACGACACCGGCATGCTGCGCACGGACCTGATGCCGCAGTTCAACGGCCCGATCTACGAGGTCGAGGCCTCCGAGGACGGCACGGCGGTCTACGTCGGTGGCACGTTCACCGACGTCGACGGCACGACCCGCAACCGCCTCGCCCGCATCAACCTCGCGGACGGCTCCGTCGACGCGACGTTCGCCCCGTCCGTCTCCGCCAAGGTCGATGGCCTGGCCGTCGGCAACGGCAAGGTCTACCTCGGCGGCGACTTCCAGATGATCAACGGCGCCAGCCGCAGCCTGCTCGGCGCGGTCGACGCCGTCACCGGCTGGACCGACTCGTCGTTCGACCTGCCCGTCACTGGGCCGATCGCCAAGGGCGGCGCAGGCACCGTCCGCGCCGTCGACCTCAGCCCCGACGGCTCGACGCTCCTCAGCGTGCACAACTCGCGCTTCGTCGACGGCCAGGATCGAGCCGGGGTCGCGCTCATCGACCTGACCGGGCCGACCGCTGAGGTCTCGCCGTGGTTCACGAGCCTGTACCGCGACAACTACTCGCGCTGCTCGGGTGGCGCCCTGGCGCTGCGCGACGGCGAGTTCTCGCCGGACGGCTCCTACTTCGCGACCGTCGGTCGGGGCAACGACCGTCCGCCGGTCTGCGACTCCACGATCGCGCTGCCGACCACGGCGGACGCGGACGGCGACACCGACCCGAACTGGATCACCCGTCACCACGACTCGGTCTACTCGATCGCGATCAGCCCGGACGCCGTCTTCGTCGGCGGCCACTTCTTCGACGTCGAGGAGCCGGGCTACGGCGACCCCGAGCCGTGGGTCCCCGGCAACCCGAACACGATCTATGACTGCGCCAACCAGTGCGCCTACGAGACCCTCGCACCCGAGGTCGGGCGTCGTGACCAGCTCGCGGCCCTCAACCCGGTCGACGGCAAGGCGTTCTCGTGGGACCCGATCTCCAACGCGTTCAAGGCCGTGAGCGCGCTCACGTGGACGTCCGAGGGGCTCTTCGTCGGCCAGGACCGTGACCGTCTCGGCGGCTTCGAGGTCGGCCGGTTCGGCGTCTACGCCGTCGACGACCTGCCGGTCGAGGACAACGAGATCCCGGTCGCGACGATCGATGTTCCCGCCGCCGGCGGGATCCTCGCAGCCGGTCCGCTGACCTTCAGCGGGGACGCGACCGACGACGTCGGTGTGGACGAGGTCCGCGTCGGCATCCGCGACAACGCCAGCAACCAGTGGCTCGACGCGGCGACCGGCCAGTTCGGTCCGTGGACGACCAACCTCGCCACCCTCGATGTTCCTGGAGGTCCGGCGGTCGGCTGGACGCTCGACGTCACCCTGCCCGACGGGGACTTCCTGATGACCACGTTCGCGGTCGACCAGGCCAACAAGGTCTCCGCCACCGTGTACTCGGGCTTCACCACGACGAGCGGCCCGATCGACCAGGCGCCGCCGTCCGTCACCACGTCCGTCCCGGCACCCGCCGAGGCGTTCCCGGCTGGGGCGCTCGCGATCAGCGGGACCGCCACCGACGACGTCGAGGTCGTGACCGTGACGCTCGCGCTCAAGGACAAGGCGAACAACTTCTGGTTCGACGTCGCGTCGCAGACCTTCGTCGCGGGCTACCGCACCTTCCCGGCAACGCTCGACGCGGCCGGCACGCCGTCCACCGGATGGTCTGCCAACGTCGCGGTCCCCGCGGGGTCGTTCACCCTGACCAGCTTCGCGATCGACGGCGTCGGCAACGAGAGCGCGCGGGTCTACCGCTCCTTCACCGCCTTCTCCGGGCAGCAGGACACCACCGCGCCGACGGTGGCCCTCACCAACCCGGTCCCGCAGTCCACGATCGCCGGTCCCACGATCACGGTCGACGGCAGCGCCGACGACAACATCGGCGTCGCGTCGGTCCAGGTCGCCATCCGCCGCAACGCGGACAACCTCTGGTGGAACGCGTCGACGCAGACGTGGGGAGGGTTCACCACCTTCAACGCCACGCTCGCCACCCCCGGCGGCACGTCGACGACCTTCGCCACGACGGGGCAGGCCGCTCCGGCCGGCACCTACCTCGTGCAGGTCCGCTCGGTCGACGCCTCGGCCAACCAGTCCGCCTGGAAGTACTCGAGCGTCACGGTCAGCTGACCGAGCCTCCGCCCAACCACGCGCCGACCCCCTCGCCCGACGCGGCGAGGCGGTCGGCGCGGTCGAGCAGCAGGGTCGAGCGGAGGGTGACCAGCGGCCGCACGACCAGCGCAGGGATCCAGCTCGCCGGGCGGGTGACGCCGTCCAGGCCCAGCACGCCGTCCTGGGGAAGCGCGACCGCTCGCGCGATCAGCTCGGCCTGGGTGAAGGCGTGCCCATCGGCGACGAGCGCCGGGAGGTCCGCTGACGCGCGTGAAGGCGGCGGGGCGTCCGGGAAGGCCTGCACCGCGATCGCCCACGGCTCCGCGCCATCGCCGGCGTCAGCATCGGCCGGGCTGCCGTCCGCGGCGTCGCCCCACACCCAGACGTCGTCGTGTTCGGGCGTCGGCCGCGAGTCGTGGAAGACCGCGACGGTGCAGCTGGCTGCGAGCGGGTGATCGCGGTCGGTCACGACGCCGATCCCGCTCGCCCACGCCGCGAGGCAGACCGCGGCGGCCATCCACCCGGGTGGACCGTCGAGCAGCAGGTGGTCACCGGGCTCGAGCATGGCGTCGATCTCGAGCAGGTGAGCGCCCTTGGCCGCCCACTGGGCGAGGGTCGCGAACCCCTGCTCCTCGCGGCCGTCCGGCCGGATCACCGTGATGGCCGGACGATGCCCACCGTGCTGGCGCACGTGAGCCAGCGCGGCGCCGAGGTCGGCGGGGACATGGGCGCTCGGACGTCGTTGCAGCTGCACGGGGACGGGGCTCCTCGGACGGGGGCACCGGCGGGGAGGCCGGGTCCTCGATGCTAGGTTGCTCACCTCCCCGTCCTCTCCTCGTGCCCCCGACAAGGCAGCCCTCCTCCGTGACCGGACTGCGCCCCTCGGTCTTCACGAGTCCGCGTCAGCGGCGTCGGAAGAAGGCCTCCCGGATCGCCCGCATCAGCGGTGCGGTCCTTGGCGTGATCGCCGTGGTCATCGTCATCGTCACGCTGCTGCTCCAGCGTCACGCGGCGACGCGGATCGAGGCGTTGCCCGTGGCAGCCCTCGGCACGCCGGCCGCAGACGCTCCGGGCCCGACGTCGACGGATCTGCGCACGACGCTGGTCGTCACCACCGACGGGGTCGTCGACGACGCCACGCTCCTCGACGGCATCCTCCTCGTGCAGGCGAGCTCCCGTCGTGACCGACCTGCCGTGCTGTCCTTCCCGATCGACCTGAAGGTCGCGGTGACCGGCGTCGGCCAGCTGCGCCTCGACGAGGTCTGGGCCGACGGGGGCGCGGACCTGCTGACCGCGACGCTGCGGGACTACACCGGCATGCGCGTCGATCACTTCGTCGAGGTCGATCTCACCCTCGCCACGGCCGTCGCGGACGCGGTCGGCGGCGTCGAGATCTGCATCGACCGACCGGCGGTGGACCGTGAGGCCGGCCTCGAGCTCGGCGTGGGCTGCCACGTCGTCAACGGCACGGACGCAGACATCTTCGTGCGCTCGCGGCTCATCGTCGAGTCGACCGGGGTCGATCCCGTCGCCGGCCGGATCCAGCGCCAGCACGCGTTCTTCAGCGCGGTCATGCGCGAGGCGTCCTCGCCGCGGACCTTCATCGACCCGTTCCGGGCGCGCGCAGTCCTCGACATCGTGGGGCGCAGCGTCAGGACCGACAGCGACCTCGGGCTCTTCGGGATGGTCAGGTTCGCGAACAGCGTCGAGGATGTCACCGGCGAAGGCATTGAGCAGCGCATCGTCCCGAGCTACTTCTCCAACGACACCGGGTTCGGGCAGCCCTACCCCGAGCAGGCGGAGGCGATCTTCCAGGCCCTGCGGGAGGGTCGGCCGATGCCGGAGCTCGGCCTGACCTCCCCACGCGAGCTGGTGCCGGAGGACGTCCAGGTCCAGGTGCTCAACGGCGTCGGGACCGAGGGGCTCGCCAGCGAGGTCGGGGACCTGCTCGCAGCCCGCGGGTTCGGCATCGAGAGCGTCGGCAACTTCGAGGGCTTCGGCGTCGTCGAGACCCTGATCGCCCACGGGCCCGGTGACGAGGCCAAGGCCGCGCTCGTCGCACGCTTCTTCGACGGACGGATCGTGTCCACCTCACGGCTCCCTGCCGGCGTGGACGTGCTCGTGACCATCGGCGAAGACGCGACCTCGTGAGCACCATGACGGCCTCGGCCAGCGGCGCGTGGGGTCCCACGGTCCGAGGTGGCCGTCGACGTGGCGTCGAGCGATGGATCAAGATCATCGCCCTGCTGCTCGTCCTGGCATCGATCGCCGCGTTCGCGGTGGGGGCGTCGCTGTACCGCGTGGCCGACCAGGCGATCACCCGCGTGCCCGTGCCGGTGCTCGAGGAGGCTCCGTCCCCCGCCCACCAGCAGAACTTCCTCATCGTCGGGTCGGACTCGCGCGACGGTCTGACCGACGAGCAGCTCGTCGAGTACACGCTCGGTGTCGGCGACGAGCTCGAGGGGACGGAAGGTCAGCGCAGCGACACCGTGATCCTCGTGTCGATCCTCGCCGAGCGCACCGGCGTGAACGTCGTCTCGTTCCCGCGCGATCTGTACGTGCTGGAGGACGGCGCCCCGATCAAGCTCACCGAGGCGTTCTTCGGGGGGCCGAACAACCTCGTCGACGTCGTGAGCTCCAACTTCGGGCTGCCGATCAACCACTACGTCGAGGTCTCCGTCATCGGGTTCATCTCCGCGGTCGACGCGGTGGGGTTCGTGACGATCTGCCTCGAGGAGCCGCTGGTGGACCCGGCCTCGGGCGCGGACTTCTCGGCCGGCTGCCACGACATGGGCCCGAAGGAGGCGCTGTCCTACGTGCGGTCGCGGCGCGGTCGTCTCGGTGACTTCGAGCGGATCACCCGACAGCAGAAGTTCATGCGGGCGCTGGTTGCGCGGCTCACGGACCTGAAGCTGCTCGTGAACATCCCGAACCTCTTCCGCGTCGTCGACCGGGTCGGCAGCAACATCACCTTCGACGACTCGCTCGGTCTGGGGTCGTTGCGGAGCCTCGCCGACGAGGCACGTGGTCTGGCCGAGGGCGACCTCGACATGATCGTCGTGCCCGGCTACGTCGAGACCGTCGGGCAGCTCAGCTTCGTCCTGGCCTACGAGCCCGGCCTCGACGCGCTGGTCGCCGACGTCAACGCGGGTCGGCAGCTCACCCCGCGCGGCACCGCGGCCGAACGTGCGGAGACCCGCGTGGCGATCTGGAGCGCGGGCCGCACCGGTGGGGCTGACCTCGTCGAGCGGACGCTCAACTGGGGTGGCTACCGCGCTCGGCCGCGCGGCGAGGGCCAGCTCCCGGGGGGCGAGATCACCACCGTCTACTCGCTGGGCAACGACGAGATGGCCGCGTGGGTCGCCGCACATCTGGGCGCCGAGGTCGCGACGCTGCCAGACTCGGTCACGCCGCCGGGCGACGTCGAGGTGCTGGTGGTCGTCGGGAACGACGCCGGGCAGGCATCCTTGGCAGCGAGCGACCCGTCAACCGCGCGAGCCGAGCAGATCGCGTCACGAACCACGCCGTCGGAGGCACCGTCATGAAGGCACTCGTCCTCGCGGGAGGATCCGGCACACGGCTCCGTCCGATCACGCACACCTCCGCCAAGCAGCTCGTCCCCGTGGCGAACAAGCCGATCCTGTTCTACGGGCTCGAGCAGATCGTCGCCGCAGGCGTCACCGACGTCATCATCATCGTCGGCGACACCGAGCAGGAGATCCGCGACGCCGTCGGGGACGGCTCCGCGCTCGGGCTGAACCCGACCTATGTCCGGCAGGACGCACCACGTGGACTCGCCCACGCGGTGCTCACCGCGGCGGATCATCTCGGCGACGACGACTTCATCATGTTCCTCGGTGACAACCTGATCGAGGGCGGCATCACGCACGTCGTCGAGCACTTCAACGCCGAACGACCGGCCGCCTCGATCCTGCTCAAGAAGGTCCCGGACCCGCACCGGTTCGGGGTGGCCGAGCTCGACGACGCCGGCCACGTCGTGCGCCTCGTCGAGAAGCCCGCGGACCCGCCGTCGGACCTGGCCCTCGTCGGCGTCTACCTCTTCACCCACAAGATCATCGACGCCGCGCGGCGCATCCAGCCGTCCGCGCGTGGCGAGCTCGAGATCACCGACGCGATCCAGCAGCTCCTCGACGACGGCGAGCGCGTCATCTCCTCCAAGGTCGAGGGGTGGTGGCTCGACACCGGGAAGAAGGACGAGCTGCTCGAGGCCAACCGGATCGTGCTCGGCAGCATCCGGCGCGACATCCGCGGCGAGATCGACGCGGACTCGCAGGCCGTCGGTGAGGTCGTGCTCCACGAGGGCGCGAAGCTGATCAACTCGACCGTCCGCGGCCCGGCCGTCATCGGCGCCGGCGCGGTCATCGAGGACGCCTACATCGGACCGTTCACCTCGATCGCGCCGGGCTGCCTGATCCGGCGCAGCGAGGTCGAGCACTCGGTCGTCCTCGAGCGCTGCGAGGTCTCGGACGTCCCGCGCATGGAGTCCTCGCTGCTCGGGCGCGACGTCGTGATCGGGCTCTCGTCCAACAAGCCCAAGGCGTTCCGCTTCATGCTCGGCGACGACTCACAGGTGGGGATCTGACATGCGGCTCTTCGTCACCGGCGGCGCCGGCTTCATCGGCGCGAACTTCATCCGCCTCGTCCACGCGACGCAGCCGGACGTGCAGATCACGAACTACGACGCCCTGACCTACGCAGGAAACCCGGCGACGCTCGCCGACATCGCCGACGACGCGCGGTACAGCTTCGTCCAGGGTGACATCCGCGACGCCGACGCCGTCCGCGCCGCGATGCGCGGCCACGACGCGGTCGTGAACTTCGCGGCCGAGAGCCATGTCGACCGCTCGATCGACGGGCCGATCGAGTTCCTCGACGTGAACATGACCGGCGCCGGTGTCGTCTTCGAGTCCGCACGCCACCTCGAGGTCGACCGGTTCCTGCACATCTCGACCGATGAGGTCTACGGCTCGATCCCGGAGCCGGACTCGTTCGTCGAGACCGACGGGCTCTTCCCGAACTCGCCGTACTCGGCCTCCAAGGCCGGTGCGGACCTGCTCGCCCGCGCCTACCGGGAGACCTACGACTTCCCGATCCTCGTGACGCGGACCGCGAACAACTTCGGGCCGTTCCACTACCCCGAGAAGATGATCCCGCTGTTCGTCACCAACCTGATCGACGGCAGGAAGGTCCCGCTCTACGGCGACGGCTCGAACATCCGTGACTGGACCTACGTCGTCGACAACGCCGCTGCCCAGTGGCTCGTGCTGACCGAGGGCGTGCCGGGCGAGATCTACAACGTCGGCGCCGGCAACGAGATGACCAACAAGGAGCTCACCCACGCGATCCTCGGACGCATGGGCCAGGGCGAGGACATGATCACCCACGTCACGGATCGTCCCGGTCACGACCTGCGCTACTCCGTGGACACCGCGAAGATCCGTGCCCTCGGCTGGGAGCCGCAGCTCACATTCGACGAGGCGCTGGACGCCACGATCGCCTTCTACCGCGAGCGTGAGGACTGGTGGCGGCCGCTCAAGGACGGCGGCGCCTCCGAGCGCCGCGGGAAGTGATGACGATGCGCGTGCTCCTCACCGGCAACCGTGGCCAGCTCGGCCAGGACCTGACCGACACGTTCGCGGACGTCGACCTCGTCGGGGTCGACATCCAGGAGGTCGACATCGCCGACGAGGCGCAGGTCCAGGCCCTCGTCCGCGACGTGCAGCCCACCCACATCATCAACTCGGCCGCCTACACCGCGGTCGACGCCTGCGAGGACCACGCGGACCTCGCCCACCAGGTCAACGCGCTCGGGCCGTGGTACCTCGCCCGGGCCGCGAAGGACGTCGGCGCGTCGCTCGTGCACATCTCGACCGACTACGTCTTCGACGGGACCGGCACCGAGGCGCTGACCGAGTTCGACGCCGTCGCGCCGCTCGGCGTCTACGGCCGCACGAAGGCCGCGGGGGAGCAGCTGGTCCGCGAGACGCTGCCCGAGCACCACATCGTCCGGACCGCGTGGGTGAACGGGGCGCGCGGCAACAACTTCGTCAAGACGATGCTGCGGCTCGGTCGCGAGCGCGACGAGCTCGGCGTCGTCGCCGACCAGCACGGCTCTCCGACGTTCACGCGCGATCTCGCGCCCGCCATCCGCGAGATCATCGAGGCGGGTCGCCACGGCACCGTCCACCGGACGAACGCCGGGCAGTGCACCTGGTATGACCTCGCGGTCGCGACGTTCGAGGAGGCCGGCGTCGACGTGGTCGTGAAGCCGCTCACGACCGCCGAGTACCCGACGAAGTCCGCCCGTCCCGCATGGTCGGTGCTGTCCAACGACCACGCCCGGCTCCAAGGCCTGACGGAGCTCCGTCCGTGGCGTGAGGGTCTGCAGCGGATGCTCGCCGAGCTCGCCGAGCTGGAGGCCTGAGATGGGCACCGCGCTGCTGCTGCTGACGTCGATCAGCCTCGCCACCGGAGGGCAGCTGCTGCTCAAGGCCGGCATGAACCGGGTCGGTGAGATCTCGGCCGTGGCGCTCGGCGAGATCCCGGCGCTCGTCTTCCGGGTCCTGACGACCTGGCAGGTCGCGCTCGGGCTCGTCGTGTTCGGCATGTCGTCGGTGTTCTGGCTCGTGATCCTGTCGCGGATCCCGCTGTCCACCGCATACCCCGTCGTGTCGCTCAGCTACGTGTTCATCCTCGCCTTCTCCTTCCTGCTCCTCGGCGAGCGACCGTCCCTGACGGTGTGGATCGGTGCGGTGCTGATCATGGCGGGCGTGTCGCTGATCGGGATCGGCCAGTCGGAGGATGAGCCGCTCGACCCGGCCGACGCCGCCGCGAGCGCGACCCCGTGACCGGCACCGTCGCCGTCGTCGTGGTGAGCCACGACACGCGCGATGACGCGGTCGCCTGCATGGCGACGGTCCTCGCGGCCGGCGCGACGCAGGCCGTCCTCGTCGACTCGGGCTCGACCGACGGCACGCCGGCTGCGGTCGAGGCCGCTCATCCGGACGTCGACGTCGTCCGTCTCGCCAACGTCGGCTACGGCTCGGCCGCGAACGCGGGGGTTGCGCGCACCACGACCGAGCACGTCGTCATCGCGAACGCCGACACCCGGTTCGACGCGGATGCGCTCGAGCGCCTCGCCGCGGCGCTGGACGCGGACCCCGAGATCGGTGCGGTCGGGCCGCGCGTCGTCTACCCCGACGGCCGTCCGCAGGCTTCCGCGCGACGGTTCCCGTCGCTGCCCGAGGCCGCCGGGCATGCGCTGCTCGGGCTGTGGATGCCGAACAACCGGTGGACGCGCTCCTACCGGATGGTCGACGCCGATCCCGACGCCGCGCGCGACGTCGACTGGCTGTCGGGCTGTGCCGTCGCGATCCGGCGCAGCGCCTTCGACGAGGTCAACGGCTTCGACCCCGGCTACTTCATGTACGTCGAGGACGTCGACCTCGGCCACCGGCTCAGCGCTGCTGGCTGGAGGATCCGATACGACCCGTCGGCGCGCGTGGTGCACTCGGTCGGAGCATCGACCGGGAATCGGCCAACCAAGATGGTCGTGGAGCACGCACGCAGCCTCGACCGGTTCTTCGGACGCGTGTCGGCGGATGAGCCGACGCGGTTCCTGCGCCCGCTCGTCCGCGCGGGGCTCGGGCTCTGGGTCGCGCTGGTGGTCGTGTGGAACCGTCTGGTCCGAGGTGGGCGGTCATCGACGGGGGAGTGACGTGCGCAGCACCCGTACCCTCCGGAGCAACAACCTCTCTCCTGCAGCCGTGCCCCGGAGCCGTCGCCGATGTCCTCCTCACCTGTCCGTGATGCGCTGATCGTGGCCGGCGGCCGCGGAACGCGGCTGCGTCCGCTGACCGATGCCACGCCGAAGCCGCTCGTCCCGTTCGCGGGCGAGATGTTCCTGCTCGGCGTGATCCGTCGACTGGCCGCGGCCGGGGTCGAGCACGTGCACCTGGTCGTCGGCCAGGACACCTCGCCGTTCGACGTCCTGAAGGCGCCGGCCGCCGAGTTCGGCGTGACCGTCTCGTGCGTCCCCGAGCCCGAGCCGCTGGACACCGCCGGCGGCGTCCGCGAGGTCGCCCGCACCCTGACGGCGCCGTTCTTCTGCTGCAACGGCGACATCCTGACGGACGTCGACTTCGCCGCGGTCGCCGAGCGCCACGTCGCCTCGGGCGCGGACGCAACCCTCGTGCTGGAGCGCGTCGAGGACACGTCGACGTTCGGGGTCTGCGTCCGTGACGGCTCGCGCATCGTCGAGTTCGTCGAGAAGCCGGAGCCGGGAACGCTCCCCGGACAGGACACGATCAACGCCGGCACGTACGTGCTCGAGCCACACGTCTTCGACCGCTACGAGGCGGGCCGGCTCAGCTTCGAACGTCAGGTCTTCCCCGAGCTCGCCGCATCCGGCGGGCACATCGAGGGCTACGTCCACGAGGGTGTCTGGGCCGACCTCGGGACCCCGGATCGCTTCCGTGACGGGCACCGGATGGCGCTCGACGGGCTGATGGACTGGCCGGCGTTGACGTCGGTCGAGGCCGGGGAGCACGGCGTGAGGATCGAGGAGGGCGCGGTCATCGATCCGTCCGCGGAGATCGTCGGACCGGTGCTGATCCAGCGCGGGGCGCGGGTCGGGGCAGACGCCGTCGTCGGGCCGCACACCGTGCTGGGGCCGGGCGTCGAGATCGGCCAGGGCGCGGTCGCCGAGCGCAGCATCCTCTGGGACCGAGCGGCTCTCGGCAACGGGGTTCGCGCTGTCGGGCTCCTTGCGGGCCGTGGGGCGCGCGTGACCGAAGGGGCCAAGCTCGGCGTCGACAACGTCCTCGGAGACGACGTCGTGATCGCGCCGGGGGAGAGGCTCGCGGACCTCGAGCGGCGCCCCGAGCCCGCCAGCTGACCTCAGAAGTGGCCAGATCGGACCCTTTCTCGGGCTGTTCGGCCGATGTTGTGTACTTCCAGTTGCGGGGGTCGCCGACTTCTGCGAGGATCAGGGCCACGGTTGAGGCGTTGCGTGCGTGGCCGACAGGACGCGCAGAGTGATGGCGCGCCGATCCGGGGACGTGCCACAGGGCTCAGGGCATGTCGAGGTGATCGTTCATGAAGGTTGCACCAGTGACGTATGGCGTGAGCGGTCGGACGCGGGCGATCACGCTCGCGCTGACGCTGCTCGCCACCTCCATCATCGGGCTCGGGCCGGCCAACGCCGCCACCTGCATGCCGCCTGGCGGTGACGACCTCCCGTTCTCCGGAGCCGGCGACGACGGCGCAGCGCTCGTCATCAACGGTGGTGGCTGGGGTCATGGCGTCGGCATGAGCCAGTACGGGGCACAGGGCGCAGCGCTCTCCGGCTGCTCCGAGGCCGAGATCCTCGCGACCTACTACCCGGGCACCGACATCGCCGCCCCGTCGACCCCGCGCGAGACGATCGCCGTGCACCTGCGGCGGCTCACGTCCGGCTCGACGCGTCTGGCCGTCTCGTCCGGCGGCGCCGCGGTCCCGTGGCAGGCCTGCGACCTCTCAGGAGACTCCTGCTCGACCGTGGCGACCCAGTCTCCCGGCGCGACGTGGAAGGTCACCGGCCTCGACGACGGCACGTTCGTCCTGTCCGCGACGGGCGTTGACCCGACCGGCTGCCCGAGCGGCTCCGGCCAGGCGTCCGGCTGCCACTGGCGTGGTGGCACCATGGAGACGCGGCTTCGCGCCCAGCACGACACCACCGTCGTCACGATCGTCGAGATGTCACGCAAGGTCCGCTGGGGCTGGGTCGAGTTCGACCACACCTCCGCGAACAACGGCCAGACCTTCGTCACCCAGCACGTCACCGGGGGACAGGGCGTCACCGCGATCGACCGCTACCTCCGCGGACTCGCCGAGATGCCGTCGAGCTGGGAGCCGGCCGCGCTGCGCGCCCAGGCCATCGCCGGTCGCTCCTATGCAGAAGCCACGATCCGCGGCCGTGAGGGCGTCTACGGACGTCACCCCCAGGGTGGCTGGATCAACCGCTCCGACTGCCGATGCGACCTGTTCGCGACGACCATGGACCAGGTCTACAAGGGCTGGGACCACGAATCCCCGAACCCGCGGTGGCGCGACGCCGTCGACGCCACGGCCGGCCAGGTCGTCACGTTCAACGGCAAGGCCGTCGCCGCGTTCTACTCCTCGTCGCACGGCGGCTTCTCCGAGGCCGTCCGCGATGTCTGGGGCACCGCCCTCCCGTACCTCCAGGCCGTCGACACCTCACGTTGGGAGCAGAACACGACCAACTCGCGGCAGCGCTGGACGAAGTCCTTCACCGCAGCCGAGGCCGCCTCGGCCTTCGGCTTCTCCAGCTTCACCTCGCTCGAGATCAACGCGACCGGAGCGGGTGGACGCCCGACCGCAGCGAACGGTGGCGGGGCGCTCGCGACCGGGCTGAACAGCGCCGGCAACGTCGTGACGAAGCGCTACAGCGGTGAGCAGCTCCGCTCGCTGCTCGGCCTCTTCTCCGCACAGATCCGCGTGGCCGGCGCAACAGCGCCACCGGAGCCGGATCCCACGCCGGAGCCGACGTCGGATCCCACGCCCGAGCCGGCCGCCACGGCCGCTGGGGAGGGTGAGCCCGCCCCCGCCCCCGCGATCGACCCCGCATGGGAGCGCATCGCGGGTGACGACGACCTCGACACCGCCATCCAGCTCAGCCGCGCAGGGTGGGACACCGCGACCCACGTCGTGCTCACCCGCGACGACGACGCGGCGGACGCCTTGGCGGGCTCCGCGCTGGCCGGCTTCCTCGGCGCTCCGCTGATGATGACGCCCAAGGGCAGCCTCGACGCTCGCGTCGGAGACGAGATCACGCGCCTCGGCGCCGGGACCGTCGTGGTCCTGGGTGGCCACGCCGCGGTGTCCAGCAAGGTGGCTGACGGCATCCGCGCGACGGGTGCGACGGTCGACCGGATCGGCGGCGCTGATCGCTATGAGACGGCCGTCATGATCTCCGAGCGTCTCCCGTCGGACCCCGGCGGAGCAGTCCTGCTCGTCCGTGGCAACCTCAACGGCGCGACCGCCTGGGCCGATGCCCTCGCGGTGTCCGCCGTCGCTGCCGCTCGTGCCCGTGACGGCTTCACACGCCCCGTCCTCATCGCCAGCAGCGGGCTGCCCGGCGTGACCGCTGAGCGGATCAAGGCGTTGAAGCCCTCGAAGGTCGCCCTGATCGGCGGCACCGCGGTCCTGCCGCACAGCGTCGACGACGCCATCGTCGGCCTGGACATCGGGCTCACCCGTGACGACCTCGTCCGCTACGCCGGTGAGGACCGCTGGGGGACGAGCCGCGCGCTCGCCTCGCTGAGCATCGGTGACGCCAAGCGGCTCGTGATCGCGTCGGGCAAGCAGTTCCAGAACGGCCTCGCAGCGGGGCCGTACGCGGCCAAGGTCGCCGGCCGGATGCTGCTCGTCCCGGACGACGTTGACGGCAGCAGCCCCTGGGGTGACGGCGAGCACCTCGACCTCGTCCGCGACCTCGGCTGGACCGACGCCGACCTCGACGTGGTCGGTGTCGCAGGCACCGTCGGCGACGACGTCGCCGCAGCGATCCAGGACGCCCTCGGCTGACGATCGTCCTGCCCGCTGGTCAGCGTGGCCGCTGGACCCGGAAGTCCGGGGCGACGTCGATGACGCGATCAGGCGCGACGTTCGTGCCGATGACGTCAGGATTCCACGGCGACTCGATGAGCCATGCGTCCACGCCGACGTCGCTCGGCGGCCGGACCTCGCAGCCCGACCACCACGTGACCTGCGGGACACGTGAGGAGCCAACGACGCACGGGGCGCCCTCGACCTCCGTCGCGATCAGGCGGGCGGCTTCACGGAGATCCGCGAACCTCGGGTCCAGTGAGGTCGGGGCGATCAGCGCGCCGAGCACGATCAGCACGGCGGAGAGCGTGGCGGTGCCGAGCACGGCAGCGCGCGTGGCCAGATGCTGACAGACGGCCTCACCGACGATCGACGCTGCGACCAACGTCAGCATCGTGACCGGGACCACGAAGAACCGGGCTTCGTACTCGTCGGAGGTGATCGATGCCGCGAACGCCGCGACGGCCATGACCAGCAACGTCACGTCGACGAGGTCGAGGCGTGCTCGCCGGGCAGCGACCACGACCAGCGCCGTGACGACGATCACGAGCGCCGGCCAGCCGATGAGCGCCGACGTGAGCTGCTCGAGGATCGCGGTGATCGTTGCGCCGGGATCTGCGGTCCCGGCGATCCGGCGCGCGTTCGAGAGGACCCCGGTGGGCGTGCCGGTCTGATCGATCGACCAGACCGCGTGTCCGATGCCGACCAGCCCCGCGCCGACCGCGACCAGCATGCGACGTGGGAACGCCACACCGCGCGCCGTCATCGGGGCCAGGGCAGAGACGACCACCGGCAGCAGCACGCCGTACCGCACGAGGAACGCGAGGCCGAGGACGAGCCCGCCGGCGATCATGCGAGAAGCCCGCACGTGATCGTCGTCGCGGACCTCGCTGGCCCAGAGCGCCGTCCCGGCGAGCAACAACGCCAGCGACGGCACGCCGCTCAGGCCCGTCGCGATGCCGCGTGTCAGCACCGGCGTGGTCAGCACGGCCGCGACCGCGAGCGCTGCGACGGGTGAGCGCCGCGCTCGCGGGACCAGCGTGAGCGATGCAACCGCCGTGACGATCGCGCCGACCAGCCCGACGAGGCGAACGGCGGCATCGCTGCCTGCGACGAGCTGGATCAGCGCGCTCAGGACCGGAAGGCCCGGCGGTCGGTGCAGGCCCCAGCCCGTCAGCGGGGCGGTGGCGTCGAGGTGCGCCCGGCCGCGCAGCGCGTACACCGACTCGTCCCAGCCGAGCGGGGCATCGCCCAGCGCTCCGAGGAACCACACCCCGAACGCGACCACGCTCGCCGCGACGACGAGCAACCACCGCGACCGCTTCGTTCGACCGTCAAGCGGGTCTGTCACGCTCACGTCGGTCGACTCCCTCGCGCGTGCTCTCGCGCGTCGCGCACCCTACCGCTGGGCTTCGGCGTCCCGGCCGCGCAGGTGCAGGACGCGGCGCCGGTAGCGTCCCCCTCACTCCACGACCGCGGACGCCGTGACCGAGCAGACCATCTCGACGAGGCCCACCCTCGCGCGCCGCGCCGTCGGCTGGGGGCTGTCGCTGCTCGTCCTCGTCGTCGCGGCGCTCGCGCTGCGCGGCCGATGGTCCGACGTCGACTCCTCCGCCGGCTTGCCGGGGATCTGGTGGATGCTCGTCACGATCCCGATCAACGTCGTGGCGAACGGGGTGCTCAGCGACGCATGGCGACGGTCGGTCGAGCTCACCGGCGCGAAGCTGCGGTGGTGGACGGCGGCGGACATCTGGTCGTGGTCGCAGCTGTCGCGGCTGCTCGGGCCCGGCGCAACGGTCGGGGCGCGGGCGCTGTTGGCGCGACGTCACGGCGTCTCGGTGACGGTCGGCGCGGCGACGTCGCTGCTCGAGATCGTCTGGATGCTCTCGACGACGCCGCTGCTGATCCTCGCGACGTTGCCGTGGTGGCTGCCGGATGCGCCTGACTCGATCGCCTGGGTCCGCTGGCTCGTCGTCGTACCGGTCCTCGTGCTGACGACGCTGGCGCTCGCGCCCCGCGTCGTGCTGGGCGCGACGAGCCGTTTCGTCGGCCTGATCCCGTTCCTCGGCGAGCGTGGGGCGCGGATGTCTGCAGCCGTCGACGCCCTCGAGATCAGCGGCACTGACGCACGGCTGCTGCTGCGGCGCTACCTGCTCAACATCGGGCTGCGGCTGGCCGGGTTCCTCGCGATCTTCGTCGGGATGGTCGGGACCGACGTGTCGCGGGAGCTGCTGCTCCGCGCCGTCGGCGGGTTCGCCCTGGGTCGATTCATCGGGGCGCTCGCCCTCTTCGCGCCCGGCGGGATCGGGCCGCGCGAGGGCGTGACCGCAGCCGTGCTCGGACCGGAGATGGGCGGGGCCGCCGCGCTCGTGCTCGTCGCCGTGAACCGGCTGCTGGAGTTCATCGCAGAGATCGTGTTCATCGGGATGGCCAAGGCGGCGGTGCGACGTGAACGCTGAGCTGCCCGAGCCGTACGTGCTCCGACGCATCGCACGCGACGAGGTCGGCGATGCGTGCGCGCTCGTCGCAACCTGCTTCGACGACGACCCGAAGGCTGACCCTGCGGTCGCTGCGTGGCAGTGGTGGGACGGGCCGGGCGGCGACCCGGCGACGTTCATGATCCGCGACGCGTCGACGGCCTGTGACGTCGCGCACTTCACGGTGTTCAACGTGCCGGGGCGATGGGACGGCGAACCGGTCCTGATCGGGAAGTCGGCCGATGCGGCGACGCTGCCCGAAGCCCGCGGGAAGCGGCTCTTCGGCCACCTCATCCGGGCCTCCACGGAGGCGGCGACGGAGACCGGCGCGCCTGTCTCGCTCTACGCCCCATCGAACCCGGCGAGCCGGGCCGCGCTGGACCGCGAGGGGTTCGTCGCGGTGGCGCCGCTCGACGCGTTCGTCCTCCCGGTCGATGGCCAGGCCGTTTCGCGCACGACACACCTGCCGCGACGGCTCACCGATCGACTCGCTGCGCGCGCTGCGCGACGGCGGCTGACACGCGATCGCTCGATCGTCGTGACCCCCACGACGCGGCTGCCCGACGACCTCGACGCGCTGGTCGCTTCGAACGCGGCGACCGTCGACGGGGTCGTCCGCGACTCCGCCTTCTGGCGCTGGCGCGTCGCTCGGCCCGGTGCCGAGTACGCGATCTGGCGCGCCGACCGAGGCGGGCGGACGTGCGGGTTCGCGGTGGTGCTGCGCCGCGCGATGGTCGGCGTGCCGACCGACTGCGT
>RCMY010000541.1_pt1 | contig 35572 bp, 26 predicted proteins | sample 2041341 | NCBI WGS metagenome assembly RCMY01 (sample SAMN09708234, study PRJNA481090) | Marine sediment metagenome, whole genome shotgun sequencing project. | reverse complement strand
GCCGGGCACGCGCAGCCTGCGCGCGTCGGCGGCACCCGCCGCCACGACCACGGCGTCGAAGTCGGCGAGAAGGCCGGCGGCGACCGCGTCGTCACAGGCGTCGACGCCGCAGCGAACCTCGATGCCGCTCTCGCGCATGAGGTCGAGCCTGCGAGTGACCACGTCCTTCGGTAGCTTCATGTTGGGGATGCCGTACATGAGCAGGCCGCCGGCGCGATCGTGGCGCTCGACGAGCGTCACGCTGCAGCCGCGGCGCGCGAGCTCCCACGAGCACGCGAGCCCGGCAGGGCCCGACCCCACGACGGCCACGCGAGGCGCACTGACCGGAGCGGGCTCGAGCGGCGCGGGGCCGCCCGTCGCCCAGAGGTGGTCTGAGATGGCGCGCTCGTCGTCCTTGATGGTCGTCGGCTCGTCGTTGAGGCCGAGGTTGCACGCGGCCTCGCAGGGAGCGGGGCACACGCGGCCCGTGAACTCGGGCAGCGGGTTGGTGAGCGTGAGCCGCTCCGCGGCGTCCGACCAGCGCCCGCGCCACACGAGGTCGTTCCACTCGGGAATGAGGTTATGAAGCGGGCAGCCCGAGCTGCGGGCGCTTCCGAACGCGAAGCCGGTCTGGCAGAACGCGACGCCGCAGTACATGCACCTGCTCGCCTGGACGCGCTGGACGTCCTCGGCCAGCGGCACGGCGAACTCGTCGTAGTCGCCCGTGGTCTCCGAGAAGGGCCTCTCGCCATGTGCGACCCTGCCCTCGCCGATGAATGCTCCGACTCTGCCCATGGCTACATCCCCTTCCTCATGGTCTCGAACGCGAGCTCGACGGCCTCGTCATGCGTGGCGCCAGCGAGCTCCGCCTTTTCGGCGAGGTCGAGCGCGACCTCGTACTCGTGCGCGATGACCTTCACAAAGCGCCCGCTAATGTCGTCAAACTGATAGAGCATCTTGATGCCGCGCGGGCTTCTCGTCCGTCTCACGTGCTCCTCGATGAGTGAGCGAATCGTGGCGAGGTCGCGCTTGGTGGGCGTCTCGAGCGACACCATGTCCATGTTGCAGCGGCTGGCGAGCGTGCCGTCCTCGTCGTAGACGTAGGCGACGCCGCCGCTCATGCCCGCGGCGAAGTTGATGCCCACGGGTCCGAGGATGAGCGCCGTGCCGCCGGTCATGTACTCGCAGCCATGGTTGCCCACGCCCTCGCACACGATCGTCGCGCCGGAGTTGCGGACGCCGAATCGCTGACCGGCGAGGCCGTTCACGAAGCCCCGGCCGCCCGTCGCGCCGTAGAACGCGACGTTGCCGATTGAGACGTTCTCGTCGAACTTGTACGTCGCCCGAGGCGACGGGGCGACGGAGAGAATGCCTCCCGAGAGCCCCTTGCCGAAGTAGTCGTTGGCGTCGCCGGAGATGTTGATCGTGATGCCCGCCGGCAGGAACGCGCCGAAACTCTGGCCGCCCGAGCCCTCGCAGTCGATGGTGACGGACTCCTCGGGGAGACCCTCGGGGTGCGCCTTCGTGACCTTGGAGCCGAGCATGGTGCCCACGCAGCGGTTGACGTTGGCGATGTCGGCGTGGAAGCGCGTCTTGGTGAGCGTACGCCGGGCAGTCGAGGTGTAGGGCACGAAGAGCGTGGCGTCGAGCGTGCTGCCGAGCGTGTCCGCGGGCCCCATCTCGGGCAGGTAGTGCCTGCAGGCAGCGCCAGGGACGTCGCGGCCGTACTCGTTGGTAACCTGGGCCAGGACGGGAGACAGATCGATCTTGTTCGCCTTCCAGTTGTCGGGCAGCTCCACCTGACGCAGGCACTCGGGGTGACCCACCATCTCCTCCACGGTGTGGAAGCCGAGGCGAGCCATGATCTCGCGAAGCTCGTCGGCGACGAAGTACATGAAGTTGACGACGTCCTCGGGACGGCCGCGGAAGTTCTTTCGCAGCTCGCAGTTCTGCGTAGCGATGCCCATGGGGCAGGTGTCCGTCTGGCAGTCGCGCTGCATGAGGCAGCCGAGCGACAGGAGCGCAGCAGTGGCGAAGTCGAAGACCTCGGCCCCGAGGAGCGCCGCCACCGCGACGTCGCGGGCGTCCATGAGCTTGCCGTCCGCCTCGAGCTCGACGCGGGAGCGAAGACCGTTCCTCAGGAGCGTCTGCTGGGTCTCAGCGAGACCGAGCTCGAGCGGAAGCCCCGTGTGGTAGATCGAGTCGCGCGGTGCCGCACCCGTGCCGCCGTTGGCACCGGACACGAGGATCTTGTGCGCGCCGCCCTTGGCGACGCCCGTGGCGATGGTGCCCACGCCCGCCTCGGAGACGAGCTTCACCGAGATGCGCGCATGCGGGTTGGCGTTGCGCAGGTCGAAGATGAGCTCGGCGAGGTCCTCGATGGAGTAGATGTCGTGGTGAGGCGGCGGGGAGACGAGACCCACGCCCGGAGTTGAGCTGCGGACCCTGGCGATCCACGGCCACACCTTGTTGCCGGGCAGGTGACCGCCCTCGCCGGGCTTGGCGCCCTGTGCCATCTTGATCTGAATCTCCTCGCCGCTCACGAGGAAGCGGCTCGTCACGCCAAAGCGGGCGGACGCCACCTGCTTGATCTTCGAGTTGGCCGAGTCCCCGTTGGAGAGGGTGGTCTCGCGCGCCGGGTCCTCGCCGCCCTCGCCGGTGTTCGACCTGGCGCCGATGCGGTTCATGGCGATGGCGAGCGTGCGGTGCGCCTCGTCGGAGATGGCGCCGAAGCTCATCGCGCTCGACTGGAAGCGATGCACGATGGACTCGCGCGGCTCGACCTCCTCCAGGGGCACGGGGCCGGTGGCGAGAGGAACGAAGTCGAGCAGATCGCGCAGGACGATGGCCCTTCCCTTGGGGTGAAGCGCTTCGCTGTACTGGCGGAAGAGCTCGGGGTCGTTCTCACGGACGGCACGATGGAGCAGGTAGATGACCTGAGGGGTGATGATGTGCTCCTCGCCGCCGAGCGGGCGCCACTTGGTGATGCCCGAGCTCGGGAGCTGTCCCGGGGCGGGGCTCTGCTTCTGAGCCTCCGCCTCGTCGTAGCGCTCGTTGCACTCGCGCTCGACGTCAGCGACGCCGAGACCGCCCACGCGACTCACGGTACCGGCGAAGTTTCTGTCAACGAAAGCCTGGTCAAAGCCCACGATCTCGAAAATCTGGGCGGAGTGGTAACCCTGGACCGTGGAGATGCCCATCTTGCTCATGATGGAGACGATGCCACCCGTCACAGCCTTGTCGTAGTTCGCGATGCCCTCCTCGGCGGAGACGCCGATGGCCCCGCGAGCGGCGAGGTCACGGATGCAGTCGTGGGCCATGTACGGGTAGATTCCCGAGGCGGAGTACCCGACGAGCGCCGCGTAGTCGTGAGGGGTGATGGCGTCTCCGCACTCCACGACGAGGTCGGCGCGCATACGGATGCCGGCATGGATGAGGTGGTTGTGCACCGAGCCCACCGCGAGGAGCGACGGGATGGAGACCTCGCCGTCGGCGGCGCGGTCGGAGAGGACCACCACGTTCGCCCCGGCGCGCACGGCCTTCTCGACGCTCGCGTCAAGCTCCTCGAGGGCGATCTCGAGCGCGTTCTCGCCGCCGTCGCGACGGTACGTCATCGAGAAGCGCTCCGCCCGGAAGCCCTGTCTGTCGAGACAGGCGATGCGGTTGAACTCGTCCTCGGTGAGGATGGGGTCCTCGAGGCGGATGAGACGGCAGTTGGAGCGCGAGTCCTCGAGCATGTTGCCGTGGTTGCCGATATAGAGGACCGTCGAGGTGACGAAGCTCTCGCGCAGGGCGTCGATCGGCGGGTTCGTGACCTGGGCGAAGAGCTGGTTGAAGTAGTCGAAGAACGACCGGGGGCGACGCGAGAGCACCGCGAGCGGCATGTCGGCGCCCATGGAGGCCAGAGGGGGCGTCCCCTTCTCGGCCATGGGGCTGACCGCCTCCTCCACGTCGTCGAAGTGGTATCCGTGGCGTGCGAGGCGGATGGGGAGCTCGACCGAGGCGTCCCGGTCCGCGAACGGGTCTCCGTCCGCGGCAGCGAGGTCGTTCACCTCAAGCGTCCCGGCGTCGATCCAGTCACGGAAGGGCTTCTGGCTTGCGAAGGCGTCCTTGACCTCGTCGTCCCAGAGAATCCTCCCCTGCTTCGGGTCGACGACGAACATCTGGCCGGGTCCGAGCGAACCAGCCTGAAGGATGTCCTCGGGCTCGAGCGCAAGGGCGCCCGCCTCGCTCGCGAGCACGAGACGGTCGTCTCGCGTGACGTAGTAGCGCGCGGGGCGCAGACCGTTGCGGTCGAGGGCGGCACCGGTGATGCGCCCGTCTGAGAAGGCGATGGCCGCGGGGCCGTCCCAGCTCTCGGTGAGCATCGACTGGTAGGCGTCGTACGCGCGGCGCTGATCAGAGATCTGCGTGTTCTTGTCCCAGGGCTCGGGAAGGAGCATCGTGACGGCGCGCGCGAGCGGCCGCCCGTTCATGCAGAGGAACTCGAGCACGTTGTCGAGAATGGCCGAGTCCGAGCCCTCGCGGTTGATAACGGGGATCACGCGACCGAGGTCGGCGCCAAGCACGGGCGAGTAGAACTGGGACTCACGCGCACGTACCCAGTTGACGTTGCCGCGGAGCGTGTTGATCTCGCCGTTGTGGACGATGAAGCGGTTGGGGTGCGCACGCTCCCAGCTGGGCGTCGTGTTGGTGGAGTAGCGGGAGTGAACGAGCGCGAGGGCGGTCTCGGCTGAGGCGTCGTTGAGGTCGAGGTAGAAGCGGCGCATCTGCGTCGCGACGAGCATGCCCTTGTACACGATGGTGCGCGACGACATCGAGCACACGTAGAAGATCTTGCCGGAGAGCGCCGAGTTGGCCTCGGCCGACTTCTCGATGGTACGACGGCATACGTAGAGCCAGCGCTCGAACTCGTCGCCGGACACCATGCCCGAGGGCCTGCCGAGAAAAGCCTGGAGAATCGTGGGCATGGCCGCGCGCGCGGTCTCGCCGAGGTCGTGCGGGTCAATCGGCACCTCTCGCCAGAAGAGAAGGGGGATGCCCATCTCGGCGCAGCCCTCCTCGAAGACGCGCCTCGCCACGGTCGTGCCCTCTTCGTCCTGGGGGAAGAAGACCATGGCCACGCCATAGTCACCCTCGTCGGGAAGCAGGTGGCCCCACTTCTGGGCCTCCTTGCGAAAGAAGCGGTGAGGGACCTGGAAGAGGATGCCGGCGCCGTCGCCCGTGTTCTCCTCGAGTCCCTTGCCGCCGCGGTGCTCGAGGTTCACGAGCACCGAAAGCGCATCGTCGAGCAGCTGGTGGGACTTGGCACCCTTGAGGTTGGCAATCGCGCCGATGCCGCACGCGTCATGCTCGAACTCTTCGCGGTACAGCCCCTGGTTGCCCCCCTCGGTTGCCTTTCTTGCGTCACCATGTGCAGTCATGACTTTCCCCTCTCGTCACTGTCATTCAGGGATGAGTCTATTGGAGAGTACGTGCCAAGCGGGAAAGTGATGCGAAATCGCTACCCACTCGAATCCGAGCCGTTTCACATCTGGCATGAATGTGCATTTGAATCGAAACCCGTACGAAAAGAAGCAAGGTACCAGGTGGCAAGGACCCCTCCGGACACGCGTGGGTCGACGTCGTCGCGACGGTCGCCGCGTACGCTGCGTTTGTCCGGTAAAACGCAGGTCACGCGTGCGATTCGACCCCTCTGCGCACGCGTGGGTCGACCTCGTCGCGACGGTCGCCGCGTACGCTGCGTTTGTCCGGTAAAACGCAGGTCACGCGTACGGGTTTCACGGACGAAGGCCGCCCGGCCCCACATTCGGGACCGGGCGGCCTTCTCGGTACCCCCCCCTGTCCGGCACTATGCCGTCGTGCTGCTCGAGTTCGACGAGGAATTTGGCGCAGAACCACCACGCGACCCTGGCCCACCCTGCGTCTGGCCCATGCCGCCGTTGCCCTGCGTCTGCATCTGGCCGCCCATGCCGCCCATGCCGCTGCCAGACCCACCGTCGCTGTAGACCACCGAGTCAAGCGTGATGGTGGTGGAGTTCGAGCCAGCGGTGATGGTGTAAGTTCCGCCCGAGACCATGCCCTCGCAGCTCACGACCACGACGTCGTAGTCCTCCTTGCACGTGAAGCTTCCGAGCGCCGCGCCAGAGTCGTCGCTCACCGTGATGACGTCACCCGCAGAACCCGAGAGCGAGACGAGCGCGCTGCCTTGGGTCGAGTCGGTCCCGAAAGTCTCCTGCATGCCTGAGGCGCCTGCGCACATGATGGTGCCGCCCGTGATCGAGGCGGAAGAGCCCTCGCCGTAGTCGATCGAGCCGTTCCCTCCGTTCGTGGGACCGGAAATGTAGACCGTTCCGCCCGTCATGTCGAAGCCGCCGTTGGAGTCGACCCCGTCGCCGCCGGGCGCGTCGATGGTGAGGGTGCCGCCGGAGATGAGCAGGTACGCAGAGTCGTCGCTGCCCATGCCACCGCCACCCATGCCGCCGCCCATGCCACCGGCGCTCGAGCTCGTCGTGGTTGACGGGTCGCCTGCCGCGTTGAGGGCGTCATCGGTGCTGTAGACGTTGATGGAACCGCTGGTGACGTAGATCTTGGAGCCCTCGATGCCCTCGTAGGCCTGCTTCACGTCGATCGTCCCGCCGTTGATCGCAAGCTCGTACTCGGAGTGGATGCCGTCGTCGCCCGCGCTGACGGTGATGTCCCCGCCATCGATCTGGAGGTCGTTGCTCGCGTCGAAGCCGTCACTCGCGGCAGTGATGTCGAGCGTGCCGCCGGAGACGTAGATCCAGCCCTTGGAGCTGTCCTCGTCGTTCGCGCAGTGGAGGCCGTCGGTACCGCCCGTGAGGTTCCAGGCGCCTCCGCACACGGCGATGGAGTCCTTCGCCTGGACGGCGTGCTTGGCCGCGTTCACGGTGACGGCACCCGACACGAGTCTGAGGTCGTTCTTGCAGACGATGCCGTGACCCTCGGAACAGGTCACGTCAAGGGACCCGCCCCCGTTGATGGTGAGGTCGTCCTTCGCGAATATCGCACCGTCCACCTTGTTGTCGTCCGTCTCGACGAAGCTCCCCGTGGTGGCGAGCGAGTTCGACGTGCCGTCGGCGAGCGTGAGGAAGACCTTGTCGGCGTTGATCACGTAGAGTGCGGCGCTTGACGAGCAGGACACGCTCGCGCCGTCGAGGACGATCTGGACCTTGGCGGTGTCAGCCACGTTCACCACGATCTGCCCGTCGGAGACTGACCCGGAGACGACGTAGGTACCTGCAGCGGAGATGGTGACGGTAGAGCCTTCGATGCTCACCCCGCTGCCCGTCGCCGTGGAGCCCGAGTCGGAGAGCGTGACGGTCGTCGCGTCCGAGGCGTCGTAGCTCGAATCGAGATCGCGGTCCGTGAAGACGTCCGTGTCATCGAGCACCCGGACGGCGTCGCCGCTCGTGGAGACCGCCGTGGACGTCGCGGATTCCGAGCTGGAATCGGTCGTGGCGGAGGCGGAGGCGCTGCTCGTGCCACTAGAGGCCGACGAGCTGCAGCCGGCGAGCGGGAGAAGGGCGAGCGAGAGCGAGAGCCCTGCCACCACGACCCCGCGGGCGACGGAAGCGCGCATGCTTCTAGAGTTCATCGGTAGCCACCTCCTGGTGGGAGAGGGAGATCTCGAGGTTGCCGTTCCTGCACCGAAGCTCGTCGATGAAGGCCTTCTCGACGCCGGGGTCGGCGATGCCGATGTCATAGACGAGCCTGAACAGGGAGCCCATGTTGGACGTCTTCACGGACACGAGCTCGTGGTAGGTGGTGTACTTCTCGAAGAGGTCGTCGAAGGCGCCCACGTAGTCGAGGTCCTCTGGAACGGTGATGCGCAGCGAGCGGTCCTTCGCCGACGCGAGCCCCCGCGACCCGTAGAGCTGGTAGAGAAGGTAGGCGCCGCCGATGATCGCCGTGACGAGCACGGCGTAGAAGACGTATCCCATGCCGCAGACGAGTCCGACGCACATGGCGAGAAAGACGAAGCTGATGTCCTTGCCCGAGCCCGGCACGCTCCTGAAGCGGACGAGGCTGAAGGCCCCGGCGACGGCGACGCCTGCGCCGATGTTGCCGTTGACCATGGCGATGACCACGCACACGATGGCGGGGAGCAGGGCGAGCGTCGTCGCGAAGCTGCGCGTGTGACGGGTGCGGAAGCAGTACACCATCGAGAGCACGAGCCCGAGGGCGAGAGCCGCGATGATGCAGCCGACGAGCGCCGCGAGCGAGACTGCGGTCGTGGTGGTCGAGGTCGAGAACAGGGAGTTGAGCATAGGTGCAGCCTTCCTTTACGCGTAGGCGATTTCGCGGTCGCGGGCGGGAATCCGTCCGCTTCTCGTTTCGGGCAGCTGGGCCGCCGATCCGAGAGGCGAGACGGTCCCTCGGTAGAGCGCGCAGTAGGCGGTTCCGTACTTCGACCAGGTGGTCTTGCGAATCCCCTCCTCGCTGAGGAAGCGGACGAGCCAGAGCGGCATGGCCTTGCTCGTCTTGACCTCGAGGATGCTCTGGCCATCGGGGAGGATCTGCCTGCCGTGGTCGCTCCAGTCGAGCGTGAGGTGGTCCCACCTCACGCGGACGCGGCGGTCGAAGGTCATACGGAAGTCATGGTCGAGCGGGTCGTAGAAGCCCTCGCGGTCATAGGCAATGAAGGCCGCTGGCGAGAGGCCCTCGTAGCGACAGATGGCGTAGTCGAGCTCCCGCTCGATCTGGTCCTGCGGCACGCGGGCGCCCGAGAGCAGCGCCTTCGCATCATTCTGCGACAGCGTGCAGCGGCGCTTGTAGACGATGCCGTCGTACTTCTTCTTGAGCTCGACGAACACGGGCGTGTGGCCGTTGCACACGCCGTAGCTGCGAGCACGGATCTTCTCCTTGTAGATCGGCCCCTCGAGGGACCGGCGGGCGAGAAGGAAGCTGGGCGTGTCGTAGTAGACGTTGCAGACCGTGGACGGACCGTACTCGTCTGCCGACACGTGCGACCGCATGAGCCGCATGAGATCGACGCGCTGGTCGTCCGTGAGCACGAACTTGGTCTCGTAGCGCTTGAAGGTGAGCTGGACCATGGTGGCATCCCCTTTCGGTTGATGTCACTCTATGGCCCGAGCCTTAAAACGGGCTAGAAGCCCTGGCCTCCTCCATGCGGCGACGCCAATGCTTCTATTTTTCTGAAACAAAGCTCGTATCCTGACGAGCCTATCCGCGCGGCCATCCTGGCGGGTACTGGGGCACCGTCCTGCGCTGCGTGGGCGCACCTGGCGCTGCCTGCGACAGGGGCAGGGGAGCAGGCGCGACCGGGAACCCCTGGGGTGACAGGGGCGAGGGGGTGGGGGCAGGTCCGGGCGCGGGCGCGAGGCCGTCTGGCGGCAGCGGGGCGGCGTTGGGCACGAACGCCTCCGACTCGCGAGGAACCCAGCGCTCGACGAAACAGCCGTAGTCGGGAACGAGCGCGTCGTCGAGAAGGCGCATCGACTTGAAGACCGCAGGCAGGTAGAGCACCACCGCGAAGACATACGACACGATGAAGACGATGGCCTCGATGCCGCCGGTCTGGGACACGTAACCGCTCGACGTGCCCACCGTGTCGAAGATGACCTCGGGGACAAAGAGAAGGAAGTCGGCGAGACAGTGCACGAGGGCGACGCCGTAGTAGCTGTGGGTCCTGAGGAAGGTCGAGGCGAGAAGGAGCCCGATGAGGCCGGCCTGAACGGTCTTGAGCAGCATCTGAACCAGGAGGAGGTTGTCGATGGTGCCTCGCACCGGCAGGACGTGAATGGCGCCGAAGACGAGCGACGAGAGGAGCGCCGCCACGACCAGCCCGTTTCGCGACCCGCCTCCACGCGAGAGGATGCCGCAGAAGAGCAGCACGCGCACGAGCCCCTCCTCGAAGAGCCCGACGAAGACGCAGAGGAAGAGCACCTCGAAGATGTTGAGGAGCCACGTCGACGACAGTATGGAGGTACCGTAGGTCGCGACGATGCTCGCGTCGGCCACGAGGTCGAGGCCACAGAGCGCGAGCGAGACGATGACGGGATAGCCCGCCTCGCGAAGGGCGGACCGCACGCCCACCAGGGAGGGCTTGAGCACCGACGCCCCGCCGAGCAGCCAGACCATGACGAAGGTCGCCGCGGTGAGGATCACGCGCTGCACGCCCGCGTCAACGAGATACGGAAGCTGCGAGAACGTGGGAACCTCGTAGAGAAGGACGAACCCGAGCACGAAGAACGCGAGCGACCAGGGGAGCACGTGCCTGCGAAAGATGCCCATGACCTTCTCCTATCCGCGCTCCGGCGGTTCGCCCGTGTCGAGGACGCGCACGAGCGCCTCCTCGTCGAGGACGGGCACGCCGAGCTCCTGTGCCTTGGTGAGCTTCGATCCCGCCGCCTCGCCTGCGATGACGAAGCTCGTCTTCTTGGAGACCGAACCCGAGACCTTGGCGCCGAGCGCCTTGAGCTGCTCGCCCGCCTGCTCGCGCGTGAAGCCCTGGAGGCTGCCCGTGAGCACGAAGGTGAGCCCCGCGAGTGTCTGCGGACGCTCCGGTCCACCGACCTCCTCCTCGAGGCTGACTCCCGCCTCGCGCAGCCGCTCGAGGACCTCGACGTTCTTCCGCACCGAGAAGAAGTCGTGGACGCTCGCGGCGATCTTGGGACCGATGCCGTCGATCGACGCGACGTCCTCCTCCCCTGCCGCCATGAGGGCGTCGAGCGAGCCGTAGTGGCTGGCGAGAACCGCCGCGACGTTAGCCCCGACGTGGCGGATGCCCACGCCGAAGAGGACCCGGCCGAGACCGCGCCCCTTGGACTCCTCCACCTGCGCCAAGATCTTCTCGGCGACGACCCTGCCCACGACGATGTCCTCACCGGCCTTGTTCTGACGGCCGGTGGACACGCCCGCGAGCAGGTCGGCGTCAAGCTTGTCGTAGTAGTCGGCCACGTCGGTGAGGATGCCCTGGTCGACGAGGCGGCCGACGATCTCGTCGCCCAGGCCGTCGATGTCCATCGCGTTGCGGCTGCCCCAATGGATGAGGCGCTCGGACGACTGCGCGGGGCAGTCGATGGAGAGGCAGCGGAACGCCACCTCACCCTCCTCGCGGACGACAGGGCTCCCGCAGCTCGGGCAGGTGGCGGGCATCTGCCACTCCGGTCGGGCGAGGTGTCCCTCGTCCTCCACGGGACCGACCACCTCGGGAATCACGTCCCCGGCCTTGTGGACAACGATCGTGTCGCCCTCGCGCACGTCCTTGCGGCGGATCTCGTCGATGTTGTGGAGCGTCGCGCGGGCGATGGTGGAGCCGGCGACCACCACAGGGTCGAACTCGGCGACCGGCGTGAGGACGCCGGTGCGACCCACCTGCACGCGAATCTCGCGCAGGACCGTGCGCTTCTCCTCGGGCGGGAACTTGAACGCGATGGACCACCGCGGCGCCCTGGCCGTGAAGCCGAGCGCCGCCTGACCGTCGAAGGCGTCGACCTTCACCACGACGCCGTCGATGTCGTAATCGAGCTCGTCTCGGTGCGCGAGCGCGTCGGCGCAGTAGGCGTGAACCTCGTGCGAGCTCGTCACGCGCTGGGCGTGCGGGTTGACCGAGAACCCGCACGCTCCGAGCCAGTCGAGAAACGCGCGCTGCGTGGAGACTGCGAGGGGACCCTCGTCCGCCACCGCGTAGATGAACGTCTCGAGGTCGCGGTGAGCGGTGACCTTGGGGTCCTTCTGGCGAAGCGATCCCGCGGCGGCGTTTCGGGGGTTGGCGAAGGCCTGCTCGCCCGCGGCGTCGCGCTCCTCGTTCAGGCGGACGAAGCTGTGCTTGGGCATGTACACCTCGCCGCGCACCTCGATGGAGTGCCCGAAGCCGCCGTCAGCCACGCTCGCGAGGCCGGCGCGTCCGAGCTTGGTCGGGATGTCGTGAATCGTGAGGGCGTTCTGGGTCACGTCCTCGCCCACCGTGCCGTCACCGCGCGTCGCCGCGCGGACGAGGATGCCGTCACGATAGGTGAGCGCGATGCCCAGACCGTCGATCTTGAGCTCGCAGGTGTAGGCCACGGGACTCTCCTCGGTGGCGCCGAGGGCCTCGTCGGTCCGGGCGAGCCACTCGTCGAGCTCCTCGAGGTCCATGGCGTCGTCGATGGAGTACATGCGCTCTGCATGGCGGACCTCGGCGAACTGCTCCGAGACGTAGCCGCCGACGCGCTGCGTGTAGCTCTCGGGCGTCACGAGCTCGGGGTGACGGTCTTCGATGCCCTGCAGCTCGACGAGGTATCGGTCGAACTGCGCGTCGCTCATCTCGGGGTCGTCGAGCGCGTAGTAGGCGTAGGCGGCATGGGCGAGGATGCGGTTGAGCTCCGCCGCTCGCTCCGCGGGGGTCTGGCGACCTCCCGCAGTCGTCTTCACGTCCTCGTCGATGGCGTCGCCAAAGAGGGAACCCTGGGCGCCGCTCGTCTCGTCTGCCATGCGCATCCCTTTCGTGCCGGTGGCGTTATCGTCAGAAAGGGTACCTCAACCGGGTGGCAACAACGTGTGTCGGCGGCGCGCCTACTCCCCAACGCCCAGATGCAGACGCACGAAGCGCTGTGCGAGCGACCCCGGCCGCATGGCGTCGACGACCTCGTCCACGGCGACCCAGCGGGCGGCGTCGACCTCCCCGGGATTGAGCCGCAGCTCGTCGAGGGTCGCACGGCAGGTGAAGTTCATCATGAGCGTGTCGGAGGGCCCGTAGAACTCGCTCGCGTTGAAGCGCACGTCGCGGACCGCGAGCCCCGTCTCCTCGCGCACCTCGCGGACGACCGTGGACACGAGGTCCTCGCCGCGAGCGACATATCCCGCCACGAGGATGCCCCTCTTGCCGTACTGGTCGATGACGAGCACCCGCCTGCCGTCGGGATGATACACGATCACGCTCACGGCGCAGGAGAAGCGCGGGTAGCGCCATGCTCCGCAGACGGGGCACCAGGGCTCCGGCCCGTCCTCGCGCTGGTCGCGCATCACGAGCCGCGTACCGCACACCTGGCAGTACCTGGGGTTCGCATCGCCCATGAGTCCTCCCGAACAGAGAGCGCGGCGGCCGGGAAGCCCCGGTCGCCGCGCGGCCGACCTTAGATGGTTCCTAGGCGATGAGCGCCCTGCGCCCGAGCTCGATGCAGCCGAGCACGCCCTGGTCGCCCTTGCAGCCTGCCTCGACGATGTAGTTGTCGATGTCGGCGAGCTCCTTGGTGACGAGATAGCCGTTGAGGTACTCAAGCGTCTTCTGACGAATCATCGGGAAGAGCTGGGTCTGCTTCATGACTCCGCCGCCGAGGATGATCATCTGCGGCGAGTAGCACACGACGTAGTTTTCCATGCCCTTGGCGATGTAGGTGCTCTCGAGGTCCCAGACCTCGGCACGATCGGCGAGCTCGAAGGCCTTGGCGCCCCAGCGGTGCTCGATCGAGGGGCCGGCGGCGAGGCCCTCGAAGCAGTTGGGGTGATACGGGCAGACCGAGTTGCCCTCGTCCCCGGGCTCCACCGGGAGGAGGATGTGGCCCGCCTCGGCGTGCAGCATGCCGTGGAGCAGCTGGCCGCCGACCATGACGCCTGCGCCGATGCCAGTGCCGATGGTGACGTAGACCACGTTGTCGAGGCCGCGCGCGGCACCGTAGGTGACCTCGCCCAAGCACGCGACGTTGACGTCGGTGTCATATCCCATGGGGATGTCGAGCGACTTGAACGCGCCGAGAAGGTCGAAGTGCTTCCAGGCCGTCTTGGGCGTCTCGAGGATCCAGCCGTAGTCCGGAGACGCGGGGTTCACGCCCGTGGGCCCGAACGCGCCGATGCCGAGGGCGTCGACCTTGCGAGCGGCGAACCAGTCGACCATCTTGTCGACGCAGTCCGCGGGTCCCTGAGTCGGAATCTCCGTACGCTCCTCGATGGTACCGTCAGCGGTACCCACCGAGAGGACCATCTTCGTGCCGCCGGCCTCCAGCGCGCCGATCCTGGCCTCGCTCATATGCATCATTCCTCTCAATCACGACGAAACTCGGGCGAGAACATCGTAGATGACGGAACCGCTTCCCGTCCGCAGACATTCCGCATACGCGCGCGTTGTCGCGTTCTACGCGATGGTCGCCTTGTAGCCTGCGTCCTCGACGGCGTGGACGAGCTTGTCGTCCGAGACGAACGGGCCGGCGTCGAGCGTCGCCCTGCCCTCATCGAGCGAGACCTGGACGTTCCTCACGCCCTTCACGCCTTCGAGCGCCTTCGTGACGTGAGCGACGCAGTGCTCGCACATCATGCCCTCGATGCTCAGAGTCTTGGTGGTCATGGTGCATCCCTTCTCTTCTGCCTCCTCGGAGGCGCTGCTGATTGGTTCTGTGGCTGGGACGGCTGCGGCCATGCGCCGCGCGCTCGGCTTCCAGGAGAAGAGCCGGAGCGCGTTGCTCACGACGAACACCGACGAGAAGCCCATGGCGGCCGCGGCGATCATGGGGTTGAGCGTGATACCGAGCGGCGAGAGCACTCCCATGGCGACGGGGATGCAGATCGCGTTGTAGAAGAGCGCCCAGAAGAGGTTCTGGCGGATGTCTCGCATGGTGGCACGGGACAGCTCGATGGCGGTCGCCACGTCGAGCGGGTCGGATCGCACGAGCACGACGTCGGCCGAGTCGATCGCGATGTCAGTGCCGGCTCCGATGGCGACGCCGACGTCCGCCCTCGCGAGCGCGGGCGCATCGTTGATGCCGTCACCCACCATGGCGACCTTGAGCCCAGACGCCTGGAGGTCGCGGATCGTGCGTTCCTTCTGGTCGGGAAGCACGTCGGCGACGACCTCGTCAACACCGACCCGTCTGGCGATGACCTCGGCCGTCCTCTCCTGATCGCCCGTGAGGAGGACCGTGCGAACGCCCATGCCGCGAAGTCGTGCGATCGCGTCCGCCGACGTCTCCTTCACGGCGTCCGAGACGGCGACCACGCCGATGAGGCGCCCGTCGAGCGAGAAGAACATGGGGGTCTTGGCCTGCGACGCGAGGTCATCGGCCTGGCTGGCGTACTCGCCGAGCTCCACGCCGCGGTCCTCCATGAGCCGTGCGTTGCCGGCGAGCACGGGATGCCCGTCCACGGTGGCAGCAAGGCCACCACCCGGCACCTGCTCGAAGCCATCGACGGACGCAGGCGCTCCCCCGTCGGCCCCCTCGTCCGCATGGGCGCAGATCGCCTCGGCGAGCGGATGCTCGCTCCTGCGCTCGATGGCTGCCGCGACGCGCAGGAGCTGCTCCCCGGAGACGCCCTCGACGGGCAGAACGTCGGTCACGCTCGGCCTGCCCTCGGTGATGGTTCCGGTCTTGTCGAGGACCACGACGCGCACGTCGCCGGCGGTCTCGAGGGCGTCTGCGCTCTTGATGAGGATGCCGGCCTTGGCACCGCGCTCCGTGCCCACCATGACCGCCGTGGGCGTGGCGAGCCCGAGCGCGCAGGGGCAGGAAATCACGAGCACCGACACGGCATGGTTCATGGCGACGGCGAGGTCACCCTGACCGGGAAGCAGGAGCCAGAGAACGAAGGTGAGTGCGGCGAGGGCGAGGACGACGGGGACGAAGACCCCGGCGATGCGGTCGGCCTGACGCTCGATGGGTGCCTTGGTGCTCGTGGCCTCGTCGACGAGACGGATGATGCCGGAGAGCGTGGTGTCGTCTCCCACGGCGGAGACACGAAACGTGAGCCAACCTCGTCTCGAGACGGTGGCGCCCGTCACGCGGTCACCGACGGTCTTCTCCACGGGTAGTGGCTCCCCCGTGATGGCGGACTCATCGATGGCTGCGCTCCCCTCGACCACGACGCCGTCGACCGGGACCGACTCGCCGGCGCGGACGACGAGCAGGTCGCCGACCACGACGTCCTCGGTCGGGACGCGGACCTCCTCGCCGTCGCGCAGGACGGTCGCTGTCTTTGGAGCGAGGTCGAGAAGCGCGGAGATGGCGCTCGTGGTCTTGCCCTTCGCCCTCGCCTCGAAGTACTTGCCCAGCGTGATGAGCACGAGGATCGTGCCTGCCGAGTCGAAGTACAGGTGCTCCATGGCCGCATGAGCCGCCGTCATGTCCATCGCCCCGTAGGCGAAGGCCATCTGGTAGGTGCCCACGAGGCTGAAGGCGTAGCTCGCGGCGGAGCCTATGGCGATGAGCGAGTCCATGTTGGGCGAGAGGTGTGTGAGCGTCTTGAATCCCGTCACGAAGTAATGCCTGTTCACGAAGATGACCGCGGTGGCGAGAAGAAGCTGGGTGATGGCGCTCGCCATCATGCCCCCCATCCCCGCGAACGCCGGAATCTCCGGCCAGCCGAGCATGGGGCCCATGGCGAGGTAGAAGAGGGGGATCCCCAGGACGAGCGACCAGACGAGCTGGTCGCGCTTCTCCTTGACCGCCTTCTGCGTTCCGATCCGCGGGTCGACGAGGCTCGTCTCCCTCGTCCCTCCCGCCGAGCGCGGGGCTCTCGGCGCTGCACCGTAGCCGGCTCTCTCGACGGCGGACACGACGGCGTCCAGGGTCTCGGGACGACCGTCGTACTCGAGATCCATCGTGTTCTTGAGGAGGTTGACGTTCGCGGCGTCCACTCCCCCCACCTCCGAGGCCGACCTCTGCACGCGGGCCTCACACGCGGCACAGGTCATACCGGAAATATCAAGCGTTTCCTTCATCGTGGCGCACCTCCTCTCGGCAGTTTGGACGACGTCGTCACGAGAACTTCTTGAGAAGCTGCATGACCTCGTCGACGACCTCGGTGTCTCCCGCCTGGATGCGCTCGACGACGCAGGTCTCGAGATGGTCCTGCATGACCTCGCGAGAGATGGCCTTCACGGCGCTCTCCACGGCCGCGAGCTGGGTCAGCACGTCCGCGCAGTAGCGATCCTCGTCGACCATCTGCTTGATGCCGTTGAGCTGTCCGACGGCACGGTTGATGCGACAGGTGACGTCTCGTTTGAGCTCGTCGGACCGAGGCGTGTGCTTCTTCTTCGCGCAGCAGTCGGGCATGGTCTCCCTTTCTCGAAGTTACCCCCCAGGGGTATCTGTCATTGACGACAGTATACCCTTAGGGGGTATGTGTCAACCAGGGACACGCACGAGCCGCCTGCCGAGCAAGCGCGCGGCGAAGACCGGACGGCTACTCCACGGAGTCGGGCTCCTCGCCGGAGTCGTCGGTGCCCGCCACGAGCGTCCGCGCCTCGGCGGCCTCGCGAGCCTCGGCGAACTTATCCCTCATGGTCGCGTTCTTCCTCGTGAGCTTGCGAATGGTGAGGGCATCGGCCTTGTCGTTGGCCAGCCGTAGCTGACGGTCGGAAGAGATGAGGTTCTCCTTGACCTTCTGCAGCAGGTCGATGGTCTTGTCGATCTCGTCGATGGCGGTCGAGAACTTCTTGCTCGCAATCTCGTAGTTGTGGCCGAACTTCTCCTTGAAGTCGTCGAGGGCGGCCTCGAAGCCCGTGACGTCGATGTTCTGCTGCTGCATCTCGGCAAGCTCGCGACGCGCGTCAGCGGCGTTGAGTGCCGCGTTGCGCAGAATCGTGATCATGGGGATGAAGAACTGCGGGCGAATGACGTACATCTTCTTGAACTCGTACGACACGTCGACGATGCCCTGGTTGTAGAGTTCGCTCTCGGGCTCGAGAAGGGAGACGAGCACGGCGTACTCGCAGTCCTTGTTCCGGCGGTCCTTGTCGAGCTTGGCAAAGTGGTCGGCGTTGCGCTTGCGATGCGTGGAGTCGTCCTCCTCGTTCTTCATCTCGAACATGATGGAGAGGATCACCACGCCGGACTCGTCCTTCTCGATGTAGACGAAGTCGCCCTTCGTTCCCTCGACGTTCTCGGTGTCCTTGTGGAAGTCGACGTTGCGGAAGGCCGTGGCACGCCACCTGTTGAACTCGGCCTCGCAATGCTGCTCGAGCGACTCGCCCACCATCTTCGTGGAGAGTCGGATCCGTTGGTCGCGCAGACGCTCGATCTCGTCGTCGCGGTCGCGGATGACCTGCTCCTTGTACTTGATCGCCTCGTCCATCTTCTGCTGGACCTGCGAGACGGCGTTCTGCCTCTCGAGGGAGGCGGTCTTGAGCTCGCCTCGAAGCGCAACCATTTGCTTTTCTGCCTCGCTCGTCGCGTTTGCCACGGCAAGCTCCTTCTGAGCGTCGAACGCGCTCGTCAGATTGGCAACCTGTTGCTCAAGTTGACGAATCTTCGCGTCAGACTCCTGCAGCCTGAGCCGCTGCTCGGCCTCCTGCGAGACCTTCTGCGTGGAGAGGTCGCGCTCGAGCTCCGCGATGCGGGCGTCCTTCTCGGTCAGCTTGCCGTTGAGCTCGTTCAGGGTCGTGGCACGAGCGACCTTGACGGCGTCCTCCTGCCGACCGACCTTGGACTCGAGCTTCGCGATGGTCTCGTTCGCCTTGGCGAGCGACTCGCGCGACTCGGCATCGGCCTGAGCCCTGATGGCCTGCGCACGCTCCTCGACCTGGCGCCTGAGCTCGTCGTCGCGCACCTGGCGCACGAGCTCGGCGTAGTCCGACTCCTCCACCTGAAAGACCGTTCCGCAATGAGGGCACGTGATGTCTGCCATGACAGCCTCCGTCTCTTGAGCTTTCATCTGGTAGGTTACACGTACGAGGGGACGTCAATGCTCGAGAGACGACGAGGGCCTCCCGAAGGAGGCCCTCGCCAGTCAATCTCACCTGCGGGCTCCGAAGGCTATGCCTTCCAGCCTGCTGACGAAGACGTTACCGAGTAGCCGTTGGTGGAGTTCGTCGTGCCGGAGTTCGTCGTGGTGGTGCCGGAGGAGCCCTGACCGCCGAAGGGGTTGGACGTGCTCGTGCCCCCGTTCGTGCTGTTCTGCTGCTCTTGCATCTTCTCGTACCACTGCTCGAGCTCCTGCTCGACGTCGGAGTTGGTGCCGGAGTCGGTGCCCGAGTCGGTGTTCTCGGTGTTGGTGTCCGCGGAGGTGGTCTGTAGCGCCTCGTCGGAGCCGAGCGTGACCGTGAAGTCCTTCTTCTCGTCGCCGCGCATGACCGTCACCGTGACCGTGTCGCCGGTCTCGTGCGACCTCACGGCTAGGATCATGCCGTCTGCGGAGGTGATCTCCTCGCCGTCGATGGCGATGATGATGTCACCGGCCTCGATGCCCGCGGACTCGGCGGGACTGCCAGAGAGAACCTCTGCCACATAGGCGCCCTGGTTGACGGACAGGTGGTTCGAGGACGCGTTCTGCGCGTTGACGGTCTGCATGGAGAGACCGATGTAGGCGTGCGTCACCGTCTCGCCGGAGATGATCTTGTTCGCGATCTCAACGGCGTAGTTACCGGGGATGGCGAAGCCGATGCCCGCGAAGCTCTCGGTGGAGGAGGAGTAGAGCGTGCAGATGCCCACGAGCTTGCCCTCCGAGTTGACGAGCGCGCCGCCGGAGTTGCCCGGGTTGATGGCCGCGTCGACCTGGATGAGGTTGCAGTAGATGGTGTTGCCGCTCGTGGACTCCATAAGCTCGTTGCGATACAGCGCGGAGACGATGCCCTGCGAGACGGACTGCTCGAGACCGAACGGGCTGCCGATGGTCATGACCCAGTCGCCGACGGAGAGGTCGGACGAGTCGCCCACCTCGATGGGCGTGACCGAGTCTCCGTTGAGTTCCGCCTTTATCACGGCGAGGTCGGACGAGCTGTCGGAGCCGACGACCGTCGCCTCGTAGCTGTTGCCGTCGATGGTGACGCTGATGGCGGTGGCGCCATCGATGACGTGATAGTTCGTGATGATGTCACCGTCGGTGTCGAGGATGACGCCCGAGCCGATGCCGGAGCCGTTGCTGTAGGTGCAGTACACCGAGACGACCGAAGCGGTGGCCTTGGCGGCGACGGCCGTCGCCGTCGAGGTGTCCTCGTCGGACGTGGTTATCGTGATCGCGCTGCCCGAGCTGCCGCTCGAGGAGGTGCTGGTGGTCTTCGAAGGACCGATGATGCCCGCGGCGTAGAGGCAGCCCGTGAGAATCGCGGTGCCGATGATGCCGCCGAGAATCCCGAACAACACGCCCTTGCCCGGGCCGAAACCGTGGCCATGCACCCTCTCGCCATGCTTGCCGCCGTGCTCGGGCGGCGCGGGAGGAGCAGGCGGGGTGGGAGCCGTCTGCTGCGCGTAGGTCTGCTGCCAGGTTTGGCCCGGCTGCTGATAGGAGCCTTGCTGCCCGCCAGCCTGCTGCTGGGCGTAGGTCTGCTGCCAGCCGCCCTGCTGCGCCTGACCGACCTCCTGGCGTGCCCTCTGGGCGTCATACCAGGCGGTCGAAGAGGCCTGCCCGGCAGCGCCAGCCTGAGTGGGCTGAGCCGGGCGCGCCGCGGTCGGCTGAGCGTCGTCCGTGCCGCCCCACTGGTTGCTGCCAGGCGCTGGCTGACCCTGCTGATCGGAGCCGCGGGTCCTGTCGGCATCGTAATCCATGTCGTGCCTTCCTCCCGATGACACATGACGGCGCATCCGTCATTCGTTTTTGAATTTACCCTTGCAGGGCGCCGCGAATCACCGTATGTCAATTCTGACACGCTCGCTGGACAATCCTTTACGATTCCTGAATATGCAGCTTGGCCAAGAAGAGACCCCCATGAGGGGGCCCTTGCCACGCGCTCTGTTCCCGCGCCTAGATTCTGAACAGATAGCCCACGCCGCGGATGGTGACGACGTGGCTCGCGACCTGCGGTCCGACCTTGGAGCGGACGCGCCTGATGTGAACGTCAACCGTGCGGGTGCCGCCACAGTACTCGAAGCCCCACACCCGGTGGAGCAGCGTCTCGCGAGAGTAGGCACGCGAAGGGTGCGTCGCGAGGAAGCTCAGGAGCGAGTACTCCATGAGCGTGAGGTCCACGGGCTTGTCGTCGATGTAGACCTGGTAGGTCGCGAGGTTGATGGTCATGTTGTCGACGGTGACGATGTCGGCGGAAGCACTCTCCTCGCCAGGCCAGAGCAGCAGCGAGCAGCGGACCTCGAGCTCGGCCTCAGTCGCGGAAGAGAGGATGAAGTCGTTCTTGCCCTGCATGGGCATGCGCATCGTGGCGAGCTTGTCGATGTCACGGACGATGAGCATCGGAATGAAACCGTTCTCGGCGACGAAGGAGTCGACGGCGTTAAGCGTGTCCTGGTCCATCCCATCCGCATCGAGAATGACGAGGTCAAACTCGTGTCCCGAGGCAACGGCCTGCGCGAAGGTCTCCTCGTTCGCGAGAGCAATGGAAACGTCGATCGCATGGGACAGCTCCCTCATGCGGTCGTGCAGGCGCGTCGTGCCAGATATGAGCAGGATGTTCTTATGATGCACCCTGAGATCCCCTTACCTATGAGATTCAATGCAGAAAGCATAGCACGTGCGTTTAAACGCATGCGCTCATGGTGGAAAAAAACAAATGCGATGCTGCTCGAGGGGAAGCGGGACCGAACGAGGTTATCCGATGCTTCCGAGGAACTCCGCTGTGCGCGGGTTCTCGGGATGGTCGAAGACCCTGTCGGGCTTGCCCTGCTCGACGACGACGCCGCCCTCCATGAAGACCACACGATCGGCCACGTCGCGGGCGAAGCCCATCTCGTGGGTGACGACGATCATGGTCATGCCGGAGTTCTCGGCGAGGTCGCGCATGACGTCGAGGACGCCACGGACGAGCTCGGGATCGAGCGCCGAGGTGGGCTCATCAAAGAGCAGCACGTTCGGGTGCATGGCGACCGCGCGCGCGATGGCCACGCGCTGCTGCTGGCCACCGGAGAGCTGGGGCGGCTTGAAGTCCGCGCGATCTGCGAGACCGACTGCGTCGAGCTGCTTCGTGGCCTCGGCATCTGCCTCGGCCTTGGACTTCTTGAGCACCTTCGTCTGGCCGATCATGACGTTCTGCTTGGCCGTGAGATGCGGGAAGAGGTTGAAGCTCTGGAAGACCATGCCCACGTCGCGACGAAGATTGTTGACGTCGGTGGTGCTCTTGCCCGTGATCTCCTGGTCCTCGATGAGGATGTGTCCCGCCGTCGGCCTCTCCAGGAGGTTGATGCAGCGGAGCATGGTCGACTTGCCCGACCCGGACGGGCCGAGGACGACGACGACCTCGCCCGGCCACACGTTGAGGTTTACGTCACGCAGGACCTTCGTCTGGTCGAAGGACTTGTTGAGGTGCTCGATGCGGACGATGGGGTGCTCGCCCTCGGCGAAGTCGTGATAGGTGAGCTCCCTGTCCGAGGCGAAGGCGATGCGAGCCGCCTCGTCTGCGTCGAGAGCGGCGGGAACCTCGATCTTGGCCTCGCGGTTCTTCTTAGCGCACATCGGCGACACCCCCCAAGGACTCAGTGCTGGAACGGAACGGCGCACTCAGAGCCTCGAGGACGCTCGCCTGGTCGACGTTCGACGACACGGAGTGCGTATCCTCCGCGGGCTTCTCGACCTCGTCCGGCTCCGCGGCACCAGCGCCGCGCCTCGGCCTCGGGCCACCGCCGCGCTCGGAGCGGGCGATGTTCGACTCGACGACGCCGACGACCTTGATGAGCGGCAGTGTGACGATGAGATAGAAGATGGCGGCGGCCATGTACGGGGTGATGTTGCCCGTAACGGTGGTGAGGTTCTTCGCAAACATCATGAGCTCCATAACGCCGACGGACGAGAGGAGCGAGGTGTCCTTGTACGAGGTGATGAAGTCGGACGTGACCGTGGGGATGACGCGGCGCACGGTCTGCGGAATGATAATCGAGAACATCGTCTGCACGTGGTTCATGCCGAGCGAGGATGCGGCCTCGTACTGGCCGACGGGAATGGACTGGATGCCCGCGCGGAAGATCTCGGCGAGATAGGCGGACGAATTGACCGCCATGACGATGACACCGAGGACGTTGTTGTTGATGTTGATCCCGAGCATGGGCAGACCGAAGAACATGATGTAGATCTGCAGGAAGAGCGGGGTGCCGCGGAGGATGTTGATGTAGATGACCGCGATGGCGCGGAGCAGCTTGTGCCGTGAGATCTTGAGCATCGCAAAGAGCAGGCCGAGCGCAATGGCGAAGGGATACGCGATCAGGACGATGCCGAGGCAGAGGAGCCAGCCGGGCAGCAGCGACGCAAACGACGTCACGAGAAGCTGAGGCTTGAGGAACATCCCGAGGAAGGGGTTGGAGTTCCAGGCGCTCACCCAAGCCTGCCCGTCGAGCCAGGTGACGATCGACTGGAGCGGGGTGTTGGCGATGATGGTGATGGCTGGCGAGTCAGCGAGGGTCATCTCACCGTCAGACGTGTCGTAGGTGCCGGAGACCACGTAGTCGCCGCCCGCGGCGGGGAACTGCATGTCGGTGATCTCGAGCCTGATGAGCGAGCCGGCCTCGATCGGCTCGTCGAAGGTCACGGTGATGGACGCCCCGTTCGCCTGCGCGTTGCCGCTCACGTCAATGCGGGTGAGGCCCTCGAGCACGGTGATGCGGGTGGTCGAACCGTCGAAGGTCGCGCCCTCGGGCAGCGAGAGCGTGATCGAGGAGACCTCCTCGCCGTCCTCGACCGTTCCCTCCCAGGTAAGGCGCGTGTTCATCGCACCGATAACGCCCGAGCCGCCGTCCTCGTTGGGACGCGCGGTGGCCTTGTCGGTGGTGAGCGCCTCCGCGCTGGCGGGAGCGATGGCGAGGCTGAGCGCACAGCCGATGGCGAGCGCGAGACAGAGCACCGAGAGCACGCGCGCGAGCGTGCCGAGGGCACCGGTATGCCGTGAGTACTCCATGGGGCCTCCTTGCTTTCCAAAGCATGTGCGGGGCCTCCCGAAGGGGACCCCGCGAACCGTGCTACACGTGCCTGCGAATCGTTAGATCGTGCTGCCGAACCAGGTGGTCTCGATGCTGTCCATGGTGCCGTCGGACTTCATCTTGGCGAGGGCGTCGTTGATGGCCGCGGTGAGGCCGGGGTTGTCCTTGGAGACGGCGATACCGTACTGCTCGCCCGTCGGAATCTCCTCGGCGACCTTGAGATCAGTGAAGGACTGGGCGATGAGGTTGGACGAGACGGGCAGGTCGATGACGAAGCCGTCATAGAGGCCCGTCTCGACGCCGGCCATGGCCGCCGCGACGTCGTCGAGGGGGACGCAGGTCGCGAGGGGCATGTTCTCCTTGATCCAGTCGTTGCCCGTGGTGCCGGACTGGCAGGCGATCTTCTTGCCGGCGACGTTGAGCGTCGTGGAGGTGTCACTCGAGGTGCCGAGAACGACGAGGGACTGGTTGGAGTCGACGTAGGGGTCGGTGAAGTCGATCTCCTGCGCGCGCTCGTCGGTGATCGTGATGCCCGAGATGGCGATGTCGGCCTTGCCGCCCTGCTTGATCGTGGGGACGAGCGTGTCGAACTTCTGGTTGGGCAGGAAGGTACAGGTGAGACCCATCTTCTCGGCGACGGCGGTGGCGACGTCGATGTCGAAGCCCTTGGCCTCGCCGGTCGTCTCGTCCATGTACTCGAACGGGGCGAAGCCGAGCTCGGCGATGCACGTGAGGGTGCCGGGGGTCACGAGCGTGTAGCTTGCCGTGCTGGTGCTCGACGAGGCCGACGAGTCGCTCGTGGTCGAGGTGGAGGTCGAGGAGGAGCCGCACGCCGCCAGACCTGCCATGAGGGCGATCGCGGCGCTGCCGGTGATGAAGTTCCTACGAGTGAGGTTGTTCGAGTTCATGTGATATCCCTTCTCCCGGGTGCTGGGCACCCGTCCCTAAGTGCCTTCTAGAGCGTGGTGCCGAACCACTTCTTCTCGAGATCGTCGATCGTCCCGTCGTCCTTCAGGGCCGAGAGGGCCTCGTTGATGGCCGCGGTGAGGCCGGGGTTGTCCTTGGAGATGACGATGCCGTACTGCTCGCCGGTCGGGATCTCGATGGCGACCTTGCAGTCGGTGTAGGAGTTGGTGCAGAGGTAGCTCATGACGGGCAGGTCGGCCACCGCGGCGTCGTAGAGGCCGGACTGGACGCCCGTGAGGGCGACGATCGGGTCGTCGAGGGGGACGCAGGTCGCCTCGGTGAGGTTCTCCTGGACCCAGGCCTCGCCCGTGGTGCCGGACTGGACGGCGACCTTGACCCCGGCGCTGTTGAGGGAGTCCTCGTCGGCCTTGGCGGAGTCGGCCTTGGTCACGACGCCCTGGTTGGAGTCCATGTAGGGGTCGGAGAAGTCGATCTCCTGCTTGCGCTCGTCGGTGATCGTGAAGTTGGAGACGCCCACGTCAGCCTTGCCGCCCTGCTTGATGAGGGGGATGATCGCGTCGAACTTCATGGCCGAGAGGTACTGACTCTCGAGACCCATCTTCCCGGCGATGGCGACCATGAGGTCGACCTCGAAGCCCTCGGGCTCGCCGGTCTTCTCGTTGGTGGAATCCAGTGGCGGGTTGGCCAGGTCGGATGCCACGAGGATCTTGCCGGACTCGACGAGCGAGTAGCTGGCGGCGGATTCTGACGTCGACGAGCTGGTGGTGCCGGAGGTCGAAGATCCGCAGGCTCCGAGCGCGAGCGTGAGTGCGGTACCGAACGAGCCGGTGACGAAGGTCCTTCTCGACAGCGTGTGCATGATGCTTCCTCTCGTATGCGTGAGGGGAACATTACGGCCTTGATACCACCCCTCCGCGTGCACAGCAGTGTCCCTCAGCCGAACTTCAGATTCTCCCTCCCCCGCATCTCTTAACAAGATTGTCATTCGAGGGTGCCCATTTTTCAGCAATTCTGCATATACCAACTGCCCTTTGAAATGAAATTGCATACAAATCGCACTAGATTGCATCAAACGCAATAGTCCGCACAAAAGAGGGCGGGAAGGCAGCTTGCCTCCCGCCCCCTGGCAGGTCTCTATGGATGGACGTCCTACACGCCGCCGTAGTAGTGCTCTCGCTCCCAGTCGGTCACGGTCGTGCAGAACTCGTCCCACTCGGCGCGCTTCTCGCGCACGAGGTACTCGAAGATGTGGTCGCCGAGCGTCTCGCGCATGAGGTCGCTCTCCTCGAACCAGTCGACCGCCTCGCCGAGGGTGCGCGGCAAGCGCTCGATGCCCTTGGCGGCAAGCTCGCGCTCGCTGAGCCGGAAGGTGTCGCACGTGGACTCCTCGGGCAGGGGAAGCTCCTCCTCGATGCCCTTGAGGCCGGCCGCCAGCGTCACCGCGAGGGCGAGGTAGGGGTTGGCCGTGGGATCGGCGCTGCGGAGCTCGACGCGCGTGGCGATGTGCTTGCCCGGCTTGTGCGTGGGGATGCGAACGAGCGCCGAGCGGTTCTTGCGACCCCAGGTCGCGTAGTTGGGAACCTCGCCGCTGCGAATGAAGCGCTTGTAGGAGTTGACGGTGGGGTCGGTGACCAGGGTGAACTCCGGCGCGTACTTGAGCAGGCCGGCCACGTAGTGCTGGCCGAGCTCGGAGAGGTGCGCCGGGTTCTCGTCCTTGGACGCCCAGAAGAGGTTCTCGCCCTCATGGTCGAGAAGCGACTGGTAGAGGAACATCGCCGAACCGGGGACGCCCGAGATGGGCTTGGGCATGAACGAGGCGAACATGCCCTTCTCGGCTGCCTCCTGCTTGATGACGAGACGCGCGGTCATGATGTTGTCGGCGCAGCTCACGGCCTCGGCGAAGCGGAGCTCGATGCCGTTCTGGGAGGGGCCGGAGGCGTGGAAGGAGTACTGCACCGGGATGGACATCTTCTCGAGCAGGAGCGTCGTGGAACGGCGCAGGTCACGCGCGGCGTCCATGGGCGTGAGGTCGAAGTAGCCCGCGGTGTCGAGCGGAACCGGGTTGAGGTCGTTGTCAAAGTAGAAGTACTCTATCTTGGGACCGACGTTGTAAACGAAGCCCTGCTCGTCGGCCCTTTGGAAGATGCGGTCGAGGACGCCGCGGGGATCGCCCTCGAAAGGCTCGCGGGACGGCGTCTTGATGTTGCAGAACACACGCGCGACGCCGCTCTCGCTCGGACGCCACGGAAGCAGCTGGAAGGTGTCCGCCACGGGGAAGGCGAGCATGTCCGATTCCTCGAGCGACGAGAAGCCGTCGACCGACGACCCGTCAAAGCCGATGCCCTCCTCGAAGGCCTCCTCGAGCTCCTCGGGCGAGATCGAGAACGACTTGAGGTTCCCGAGAACGTCGGTGAACCATAGTCGCACGAAGCGGATGTCTCGCTCCTCCACGGTACGTAGGACGAAGTCGATGTCCTTCTGACTGCCCATGCGGTCCCCTTTCAAGGCGCCGACTGCAGATTCTCATTCGTGGATTACGTTCTCACATACGTGTTTCGCGACTGTTTCAGCATGCGAGACTCTGGGCCGACGGTTTGGATGGCTGGCGAGAATACCGTGTTACTCGTGGTCAGAGGCCTTGCCGAGGGCGTCGTCCGCTCGCTTCACCATGTCGTCGGCGGCATGGCAGCGGCCGGTGAACCGAGAGGTGCACATACCCCTGCTGACGCAGCTCGCGCACTCCGACCGATTGGGTCTGGCGAGTCGGCGAACGCACAGCACGAAGACGGCAGCGACTGCCGCGATGATCACGAAGTCCGATACGCCCATTGCGTTCACGCTCCCTACCACCCACGCGACGATTTGCGCAGTACAAGTGTTAACCAGAGAAAACTATACCCAAGAGCGTCATACTGAATCAGAAGCGGTATCGATGCCGCACACAACGCGCAAGAGAAGGGAATCCTCCGATGGACAACGACCAGACCATGACCCTTGTCATCATCCGTCACGGCGAATCCGAGTGGAACCTCAAGAACCTCTTCACAGGTTGGACGGACGTCGACCTCACTGACACCGGACGCGCGGAGGCACACGCGGGTGGCAAGGCCCTCAAGGAGGCTGGCTACGACTTCGACCTCTGCTACACGTCCCTTCTCAAGCGCGCCATCCACACGCTTAACTGCGTCCTCGACGAGCTCGACCGCAACTGGCTCCCCGTCACCAAGGCATGGCAGCTCAACGAGCGCCACTACGGCGCCCTCCAGGGTCTGAACAAGGCTGACGCGGCCGCCGAGCACGGCGAGGCTCAGGTCAAGATCTGGCGTCGCTCCTTCGACATCTGCCCACCCGCCCTCCAGCCCAACGACCCGCGCGACCCCCACATCCTCGAGATGTTCCGCGACGTCCCCTCTGAGGACCTCCCCTACACCGAGTGCCTGAAGGACACGATCGCCCGCGCGTGGCCGTACTTCGAGGAGAACATCAAGCCCCAGATGGAGGCCGGTAAGCGCGTCCTTATCGCCGCTCACGGCAACAGCCTCCGCGCCCTCGTGATGCAGTTCGAGAAGCTCACGCCCGAGCAGATCCTCGAGGTCAACATCCCGACCGGCATCCCCTGCGCCTACACCTTCGACAAGGACTGGAATATCCTCGACAAGCACTACATCGGCGACCCGGCCACCATCGAGGCCAAGATCAACGCCGTCGCCAACCAGGGCAAGGTCAAGAAGTAGCTTCTCGCTCCATGCGTACGCCCGACGCCCCGTGCCCCCTTCGGCACGGGGCGTTTTTATGGAAAAGGGGACAGGTGCATATTCCATGCCATTCAATAAATTTGAATGGATATTCAGCACTCCCCTACCTCAGACGACATCGCCGACGCACGACCAATCCCGTCGCATCCTGAACAATGCTCCATTGTTGTTCATCTGCCCATCCCTAGAATGAACATCGTTCAGATAGAGCTCACGGGAAAGGGAACAGCCCTATGAAGGTCAAGACGAGAAATCTGCTGCTCATCGCCTGCGCTGTATGGTCGGCAGCCGGCTTCAACATCCTCCGCATCGGCGTCGAGTCATACCACACCAACCTTTCGATGCTGAACCTTCTTCTGTCCGCAATCGTGTTCGGCGTGTTCCAGGTCTTCGTGTTCGGACGACTTGTGGAGAGACACCATGGAAGGATCATGGGCTACGAGGCAGAACGGCAGTACTTCTACAAGTTCTTCGATGGGAAGTCATTTGCCATCATGGCTTTCATGATGACTGGCGGAATACTGCTCAGGGGCTCGGGCATCGCACCCGAGCGCTTCATTGCCGTGTTCTACTCCGGTCTGGGAGCCTCCCTGCTCACAGCTGGGATTCTCTTCGGGCGCAAGTACCTCGAGGCAAGGCCTGTCATCGGAGCATAACCTGGAAAAGGGGACAGGTGCATATTCCATGCCATTCAATAGTCATGAATGGCATGGAATATGCACCTGTCCCCTTTTCCAGGTCAGAGCGACGAGGCGATGACCACGGCCGCTATCCCGACCGAGACGAGCGGCACCGTGCCGTCGAAGAACGCCGGCCAAGGACCGAGCCGGTAGTAGAGCACGTAGCAGACGAGACTCGCCACGACGAGCACGCCAACCATCACGTAGAGGGCCACCGCACGCTGCTGGGAGATGACCCCCGCGGAGAGGGCTCCCACGACGGCGCACTCGAAGGCGCACCACGCGACGATGAGGAGAAGCTCGGTGGTTACCTGCCTGTCGAGGAGCTTGCTGGTCACGGCTGCAAGGACGACGTATGCCACCGCTCCCGCGACGAGGTACGGCAGAGGCGAGAAGCCCTCCGCGCCCGGCAGCTGCGAGAGCGCCCCGCCAGCCGAGAAGCACCCGATCACGCCGCAGACCGCCGCGCCGAGGATGAGCGCCACGCCGAACCAGTAGAGGGGACCCTCGATGTGCGTGTTCGGCCTGAAGAAGAGTGCCCACCAGGCCAGGTAGAGCGCGCAGCACACGGCGAGAAGCACGTGTCCGCGAGCAACGGTCGCAGCGGCACCTGATGCAGCCATGCTAGTCCTCCGTTCCCGGGCGCCTGCGAAGCTTCTTGACGTCCGACCTGCAGTGCTTCGCCTCGAGGCGACGGCGCACCGACGCCTCGGAGGGTCTCGTCGCGTGACGGACCTTGGGAGGGATCGCGCGGCGCTCGAGCTCCGAGCGAATCTTCGCCAGACAGGTCTGGCGGTTCCGGAGCTGGCTTCTCTGCTCGCGGCTCGTGACGACGATGCCCGTGGGCGCATGCCGCATGCGCACTGCCGAGTCCGTCGTGTTCACGCCCTGGCCGCCTGGGCCGGTCGCGCGGAACACGTCGACCTCGCACTGCTCGTAGAGCTCGTCAGGCGTGAGCCTGGCAAAACGGGCGTAGTCGCGGTATGTGAGCTTCTTCTCCATGGCAACAGTCTAGCGAAAAGAGCGTCGGTGACGCGCCGGGCACCAGCTGCCGTCCCAGCCGTCGCCAGGCGGCCGTTGTGTCGTGCGACGCGCTCCGTCGCGCCGAAATTGTGTCGCACGATAGGTTTTTGTACACGAACGTATCGCACGACACAAATCAGAGCCTCAAATGTATCGCACGATAGGATTTCGTACATAAACCTGTCGTGCGACACAAACTTTGCGCGGCACCGCCAGTCGACGCACCGCCATCAGCCCGTGTTCTGAAGGCCTGCGGCAACGCCCGACACGGTGCAGAGGATGAGGTAGACGAGACGGTCACGTTCCTCGCTCGTCAGCTCGCCGTCACCTTCGCGCAGCTCGCGAAGGGCGTGGGCCTGCTCGACGGAGAGCACGTTCACGAAGGGCAGCCTCATGCGGATCACGGGGCCGAGGACGCGGCGGTGCTCGAGGGGCCAGGCGTTGCCGGTGATGTCGAGCACCCATCTGCGCGTGAGCGCCATCTCGTCGAGGACCTTCTCGGTGAGGTCGTCTCGGTGGCCGAGGTCCAGGTAGAGATGGGCGATCCGCTCGTCGGTCTTGGAGAGCGACATCTCGATGTTGTCGACGAAGGTGGTGAAGAGCGGCCACTCGGCGTAGGCCTTTCGCAGGAGTTCGAGGTCGCCGACCTTCTCGCAGGCGGTGCCGAGGCCGTACCACGCGGCGAGGTTCACGCGCGCCTGCGACCACGAGAAGATCCACGGGATGGTGCGCAGGTCATCGAGGGACGTGGCACCGAGGCCGCGCTTGGCGGGACGGCTTCCGATGGGCATGAGGCCGATCTCGGTGAGGGGCGTGACCGTGGAGAACCACTCGGGGAAGCCGTCGGTGCCGAGAAGGTCGAGGTAACGCTCGCGAGAGGCGGCGTCGAGGGCGGAGGCGAGCTCGGCGTAGCGGTCGGTCGTCTCGGTGTTGACCCACTCGACGGACGGCGCGGACTGCAGGAGCGTGGCGCCCGCGACCGACTCCACGTGACGTCGGGCGAGCGTGGGGTCACCATAGCGCGCGAAGATGACCTCGCCCTGCTCGGTGAGCTTGAAGCGGCAGTTGACCGAACCCCTGGGCTGCGAGAGCACCGCTCGGTTGGCGGGGCCACCGCCGCGGCCGACCGCACCCCCGCGTCCGTGCATGAGGACGAGGTCGATGTTGTTCTCCTCGGCCCACTGCGCGATCTCCTCCTGGGCGCGATGGAGGACGAGCGTCGCCGAGGTGGGGCCCGCGTCCTTGGAGGAATCGGAGTAGCCGAGCATGACCTCGAGCCGACGGCCGGTCTGCGCGAGGCGTCGCTGCACGTCGGGCAGGGAGATGATCCCGTTGAGGGTGGCGACGGCATTCTCGAGGTCGGCCACCTGCTCGAAGAGCGGGATCACGTCGAGGACGGGCACGTCGGCCTCGTGGGCGAAGGCGAGGCGCGCGAGCTCGTACACGTCGGCGACGTTCTGGGCACTCTGCGTGAAGGAGATGATGTAGCGGCGCGCGGCGTCGACGCCGTTCTTCCGCTGGATGGAGCCGATGGCACGGAAGGTGTCGAGGACCTCGCGCGTCATGGGCTCGAGCTCTCCCCTCTCGCCCCAGCGCCCGTGCTCACGGATGTCGGCGAGGGCACGCGCGTGCACGATCGAGTGCTGACGGAACTCCATCTCGACCATGTGGAAGCCGAAGGTCTGCGCCTGCCAGATGACCTTCTGGAGCGGGCCGTAGGCCGTACGGGCGGCACCCGCCTTGGCGAGCGAGCGCTGCACGACGATGAGGTCGTTCACGTACTCGTCGGCGCTCTCGTACATGAGGTCCGCCGTGCGCTGGACGGTGGCGTCGAGGCGATCGGCGATGACGAGCATGGCGGCGCGGTGCATCTCGTCGGCGGAGATCTCGAGCGCGTGCGAGGAGAGCGCCTCGCTCATCTCCACCTGGTGGCTCCAGAGGTTGACGAGCTGCTCGGACGGGGGCGTCGACATGGCGTCGAGCGTGAGGTTCCTGCCCACGTAGCGGGTGCGCTCGGCGAGGGCCTCGAGCATGTGCGTGCGGAACTTCTCGGCGACCTTGCGGCTCACCCTTGCGGTGACGTTGGGGTTGCCGTCGCGGTCGGAGCCGATCCAGCTGCCGGGGTGAAAGAACGCGGGGCAGATGGGCGGCACGGTGCCGGCCTTCTCGCCAAGCTCCCAGTCGTCGAAGCGGCGGTAGACCTCCGGGACCATGTCGAAGAGCGTGCTGTCGAAGATGTCGATGATGGTGTCGGCCTCCTCGACGGGGGTCGGCTTCTTGTGGGCGATCGGGGACGTGCGGAAGAGCGCGTCGATCTCCTGGAGCATGAGCCGCTCGTTCTCCCTGAGCTCGATGCCCGAGAGGTCGGAGCGCCTGTCGAGAAGGACGGCGATGCGTCGGATCTTGCCCTCGACCGCCTTGCGGCGGGCCTCCGTGGGGTGCGCGGTGAACACCGGCCGGAACTCGAGCCGGCCGAGCAGGGCGAGCGCCTTGCCGCGGCCGCACTCGTCGACGAGCCGGTGGTAGGCGACGGTGATGTCGTTGATCGGGTCCTCGTCCGCCCGCACGGACACGTCGTGCTCGCGGGACCTCAGGGACGAGACGCGGTAGTTCTCCTCGCAGATGTTGGCAAGGTGGAAGTAGGCGACGAACGCCCTCATGATGATCGTGGCCTTCTCGGTGGGCATCTCGTCGATGGTCGAGACGAGACGCACGAAGGCCTCGTCCTCGCAGCCGGTCTCGCCCGCCTCGTCACCATGGGCCGCGATGGCGTCCTTGAGCAGCGCGTCGAAGGTGTCGCGCAGGCTGGGGTCGTACTCCTTGAGAACCTTGCGGACCAGCCGCAGGAAGAGGGTCAGGTTGTCGCGAATTCCCTCTGGCAGGTCAACCTCGGCGAGGGTCACGCGGGCCGCTGCCGTCTCGAGGTCGGTTCCCTCCGACGGGTCCATCCTTCCGGTGATGCTCATGTTGTCGGACAAGGCGTCCTCCTCATGCGTTGTTCGGCTTCCTTGGGCCATCTTCACCATACGTGCGAGAGCCCCCGCTGCAGACGTACTCCACACCGACGAAATACGCGCGACACGCACCCACCCCGACCAGTGCGCGAGTTTTTCGAAGGATGGGATCGCGGTGCGTAGGCGGGGTACAATTGGGCTTCATGATATCGATTCTACCCAGGAAAGCAGCCGCACCGATGAACCCCTTGTCCAAGCTCAGAAGAAACCGCGGGGAATCCCGGGACGCCTCTGACGACGCACCCCACGCCACCCCGCGCTACGGCGAGCGCTACAAGGCGTCCGGCGAGCCTCGCAGGCGCTCCAAGCGCCGCGAGAAGGACAAAGAGAGGGACACCGAGCCGAGCTTCCTCGCGCGCACGGTCGACCACTGGTGGGACCGCCTTCTCGGTGCCGTCTACTCGAGGTCGTTCTCCGAGCAGTCCGAGCAGTACATGGCCCACCGCACCACGCGCGACTACGTCTGCAACACGATCGGCCAGGCCCTGTGGGGCGGGCTCTTCCCGCTGCTCACCATCGTCTGCACCCAGCTCGTGGGTGCCGAGCAGGCCGGCTACTTCTCGATGGCCTTCGTCGTGGGCACGCTCCTGCTCTTCCTGGGCAACTACGGCGTCCGCACCTACCAGGTGTCGGACATCGACGAGATGGAGTCCTTCTACGACTACCAGCTCAACCGCGCCATCACCTGCGTGGCCATGCTCGCCGTCGGGCTCGTCTACTGCAGGCTGCGCGGCTATGACGCCACCATGGAGTCAATCTGCATGGGCGTGCTGTGCTTTCGCGCCGTCGACGCGCTCGCCGACGTCTACGAGGGCCGCCTCCAGCAGAAGGACAAGCTCTACCTCGCGGGCCTCTCGCAGGCCGTCCGCTGCGGACTCGCCTTCATCGTCTTCACCGTCGTGCTCTTTGTCACGCGCGACCTCGTATGGGCGTCGCGAGGCATGGCCATCGGCGCCGGCGTGTCCTTCATCCTTCTCACGCTGCCCCTCGCGCTGTTCGAGACCGACAAGAGCCTCCCACTGTCACTACGCGGCGTGGGCGAGGTCTTCGTCCAGTGCTTCCCGCTGTTTATCGCGCTCTTCCTCTACAACCTCATCGACTCGATGCCCAAGTTCGCCATGGAGGGCGTGCTCACGTACGACAACCAGCTCTACTACAACGCCATGTACTTCCCTGCGCACGCTATCCTCATGGCGGTCGGCTTCGTCTACAAGCCGCAGCTCGTGAGGCTCGCCGGCATCTGGGCCGACCCCGACAAGCACAAGCGCTTCGACCTCATCGTGCTCGCGATGTTCGCGGTCATCGCCGTTATCACCGGCATCATGGCACTCTTCATGGGCTGGATCGGCATCCCCATCATGAGCTTCCTCTACGGCATCAACTTCGAGCAGTACAGGTCACTCGTCTACGTCATGGTCTGCACGGGCGGCATCTGCGCGGCCATCGACTTCCTCTACCAGATCATCATCCTGCTCCGGGAGCAGCAGGCTGTCACGAGGCTCTACCTCATCGCCTGTGCCTTCTCACTCCCCGTCGCCCTGCTGCTCATCAACTTCTCCGGGCTCGCCGGTGCCGTGGTCGCGAGCGTCGTGATCATGGCCATGCTGCTCGTGCTCCTGCTCAGCGAGTACCTCGTCCTCCGCAAGCGCGCCGAGACGGCATACTGAGGCGACTAGGCGCTGGCGAGAAGGGAGCCCAGCCGCAGTCCTGCGATGACGGCGATGATGCAGACGCCCACGTTGAGTGCCACGTTGATTGCGGCTCCCGTCCAGGATCCGGCCTCTACCAGCTGGAACGTCTCGCTTGAGAACGTCGAGAAGGTCGAGAGACCGCCGCAGAGACCGACCGCGAGGAACAGGCGCACCTCGGATGGCAGCGAACTCGTGAGGTCGAACCCCGTGACCACACCGATGAGCAGGCCAGCGAGGACGTTTGCCACGAACGTGCCGACGGGGATGCCCGGGAACAGCCCGCGGAGCCAGAGGCCGATGCCCCACCTGCTCACGCTGCCGAGAAACCCGCCGATGCCGACGCTCAGAAACTCTCTCATGACATCCTCCGAACAGAAATCGGGCCGACGGCCCTGCCTGCGGCGCAGCTGCGCCCTGACAGAAGCCATCAGCCCGAAGGCGGTTTTGCCATTGTGGCCGGGGAGGCGTTCATTCCCCCATCCCGCCGCGGCGAGACTCGGACATTCTACCAGTCCCGAAATGACAGTCCGGTTACGGCCGCCGCTCTTTCAGGCGAATCTTGTGGTGTTCCGTTCGTTTCGCGGCTCCAGAGAGGACCAGAAGTGAACGGAACACCACAAGATTCGCCTGAAAGCCGAGAGGGGCGTCTTGGCATGGAAAAGGGGACAGGTTCATTTTCCAGGTAAATCGCATTACCTAGAAAATGAACCTGTCCCCTTTTCCATGCCAAGACGCCCCTCTCGGCTTTCAGGCGAATCT
>RCMY010000540.1_pt1 | contig 35608 bp, 36 predicted proteins | sample 2041341 | NCBI WGS metagenome assembly RCMY01 (sample SAMN09708234, study PRJNA481090) | Marine sediment metagenome, whole genome shotgun sequencing project. | reverse complement strand
GTCGTCTTTGGAAAGCTCTGCTCGCAATGGTGCCGCGCCGACTACTAGTTCGATCAGGGCGCCCTGTGTGCGCAGGCGGCGTTGGTGATCTTCGAGAATCAGATCGCGCACCTCAGGGTCGGTCGCTGCCGCATCTCGCATAGCTCGTTTCAGTGCAGCAGTGCGGGCGGCGATTTCACTCGTGTGCGTCACAACTGCAGCGAGGCGTTCGCGGGGATCAGCGGTGGCGCGCACACTCTCCACCCAGGGCCGATCCAAAACCCCAATTGGGTCCTGATCGCTCGTGATCGCTAAGTCCAGTGCGCGAGCCAGAATGGCGTATTTCGTACCGAAAGCCTGATACACCGTCGCAGTTGCCACTGCGGCCTCTTCCGCGATCGCCACCACCGTGGTCGCCGAATAGCCATTGACTTCGAACAGCCGCCGCGCTGCCTCGACGATGCGGTCGCGGGTTGCGCGAGCGCGCGCCTCTCGGCGCTGTCCTTTTTGGGAGACCCCCTTGACTGGCGCATGCATTAGATCGAGAATAACACTTTATAAAGTTGCACTCTATAAACATAGCCCATGGGAAGGAACGCCATGAAGGACACCGAACATCGAGACCAACGTGACACATCACTTGGTTCTGGCGCTCAAAAACAGGATCCAGTCCACACCGATCCTGACAAGTACCGCACGATCCTCGAAAATGACCACGTGCGAGTGCTCGAATATCACGACGCTCCTGGCAGCAGGACGAGTCCGCACGAGCACCCCGACAGCGTCATGTACACGCTGTCGTCGTTCAAACGGCGACTGCACTTCACCGATGGAGGACGCGACGTCTCCATGGAGGCAGGACAGGTGTTCTGGTTACCCGCCCAGGTTCATTCCGGTGAGAACATTGGAGGCACCGACACTCGAGTGATCTTTGTCGAACTCAAGAATTCCACCGCAGCGCCACGTCACGACGCAGGCGCCGCACCGGATCCCGGCGCCAAGGCCTAAGGCTTTCGAGTCCTGGACGCTCTGCCACCCGACTCTTGCTGTACTAGTGGCCCGCGCCGAGCCCACCGCTGAGCCGAGTGTGGAACTCGGTCGTGCTGAGGTTCATCCCCACGAGTTCGACGGTCTTGCCTCGCTGCTCATACTTGGTGACGATGGCATCGAGGGCGGCAACCGTTGAGGCGTCCCAAATGTGCGACTGCGTCATATCGATCACGATGCGGTCGGGGTCCTCTGAGTACTCGAACAGCGTCGTGAGGTCGTTGCTCGACGCGAAGAACAGTTCGCCCGTCACGGTGTAGTGGGCGGTGCTGACACCAAAGTATTCAGAGACTTCGCGCTCCACGGAGACGAAGTGCGCGACCCTGCGCACGAAGAGAACCGACGCAACGAAGACACCCACGATCACGCCGACAGCAAGGTTGTTGGTGGCAACGACGACGACGACCGTGGAGACCATCACGAACGTTTCGCTCTTAGGCAACCGTCGGAGAGTGGAGATCCTGACGCTGTGCCAGTCGAAGGTTGCCACCGACACCATGATCATGACGGCGACGAGAGCCGCCATCGGGATGATGCTCACAAGGTCGCCGAGCCCGACGACGAGAATCAGCAGGAACACCCCGGCGAGGAACGTGGAGATCCTGGTGCGGGCACCCGACGCTTTTACGTTGATCATCGTTTGGCCGATCATCGCGCAACCGCCCATGCCGCCGAAGAACGCGGACAAAATATTTGCAACACCCTGCGCCCAGCTCTCGCGAGTCTTGTTGGAGCGGGTGTCGGTAATGTCATCCACGAGTTTCGCCGTCAGAAGCGATTCGATGAGGCCAACAAGTGCCATCGCAAACGAGTACGGCGCGATGATCGTGAGCGTCTCCCAATTGAGCGGAACGTTGGGGAAAATGAGTTCGGGAAGGCTGCGGGGCAGCTCGCCTTCGTCGCCGACCGTTGGCACGGTGAGCGCGAAGAGGACGACGATTCCGGTCACGACAACAATGGACACGAGCGGCGCTGGAACCACTCTCGTGATCCTGGGCATGAGAACCATGATGATGAGGCCGAGCGCGATGAGCGGGTACACCATCCACGGAACGCCAAGTAGGTGCGGTATTTGCGCCATGAATATGAGGATGGCAAGAGCGTTGACGAATCCGACCATGACGCTGCGCGGAATGAACCGCATGAGTTTCGCGACACCGAAGAGTGCGAGGGCGATCTGAAAAATTCCAGCGAGAATCACGGTGGCGAGAAAGTAGTCGACGCCGTACTCGCGAGCCACGGGCGCAATGACGAGGGCAATGGCGCCGGTTGCCGCCGTGATCATCGCCGGTCGGCCGCCGAGGAATGCGATCGACACGGCCATGACGAACGACGCGAACAAACCCATCTTGGGGTCCACTCCCGCGATGATTGAGAAGGAAATTGCTTCCGGGATGAGCGCGAGAGCCACCACGAGCCCCGCGAGAACCTCGCGCGTGAGAATGCGCGGAGTTTTCAGTGCTGTCAGCACCGAAGGGTTCGGTTTGTACCTGTTTTTGTCGTCTGCGGGTGAAATGGCAACGGCCATAGGGGTCCTCCGATGTGGCATGTGCGCTGAGGGTGCGCGTGGATGGTGTCGTCCGACGCGTCGTTGCGCGGGATCGCCGAAATGCTGGCGAAAAAGGGGCCCAATTCAATGGGCACAAGAAGTAACCCTAGCTTGATGCCATTTGACATGCACCCTCCGCACGGCGGATACTCTCTTAGTCAAGTGACTTGGACGCTTGACCCACTTCAGTGAGGAAGGCAGGGTTTGTGGCGCGCATCTCATCAGCGGATCGTCGGGACGCCATCATTCACGCAGCGCTCAGCGTCATTCAGCGCGAGGGCATTCACGGCGCAACCACGCGCGCGATCGTCGCCGAAGCGGACATGCCGCTCGCGAGCTTTCACTACGCTTTTCGCTCCCGCGACGAGATGATGCGCGAACTTGTCTCCCACATCGTCGATGACGAGGGGCAAGCGGCCGCGGCAACGTTGAGTGCCGACCTCGACATCCGCAGCGCCGTTCGCGCCGGCCTTCAGGCGTACTTCGACACTCTCAAAGCCGAGCCACATCGTGAGCAGGCCATGTTCGAGCTGCTGCACTACTCGATGCGCATGGACGACCTCAGCGACCTCCCACGCGCTCAATACGAAACGTATCGGCGCACAGCCGGAGAGCTCTTGCGCACCGGCGCCGAGGCTGTCGGTGCAACGTGGCGACTCCCGCTCGACCATGTGGCACGATTGCTCGTCACATTCATCAGCGGTTTCACTCTCGCCTGGCTGGCCGATCGGGATGACGTGGCCGCCGCCGCCACCATGGATTTCGCCGCCGACTCGATAGCCGCACTCGCAATCCTGAGCCCGGTCAACGCGAAAAGCACTGCTCCACCCAACCGCAACAGAGAGAACACGCCATGACGCAACAAACCTCGGCCGCGGCGGCAACCCCTGCTGCGCTCTCCGAACCGACGCGCCTCGTTTCGGCGGGCTGGATCGCCCTCTTTGCGACCGCGTGGTTCGGCATTTGGATGGCCCAGCTCACTCCCGTGCAATTGCTCTTGCCACAGCAAGTCGAGGCGCACGTCGCCGCGGACGCCCACTGGGTCGACAAAGTTGTCGCCTTCGGCATTATTTCGGGCATCGCGGGATTCTTCGCCCTCATCGCCTACCCGCTCACGGGCGCGCTTTCCGACCGCACGACGAGCAAGTTTGGCCGCCGCCGCCCGTGGATTCTTGGCGGCGCTCTTCTCTTTGCGGGTTCCCTCACCGTGTTGGGTTTGCAATCGACGATGGTCGGCATCGGCATCATGTGGTCGCTCGCGATCATCGGCTTCTGCATGCTTACCTCTGCGCTCACCGCCACCATTTCCGACCAGGTCCCTGTAAACCAGCGCGGGCTCGTCTCCGGTTGGCTCTCGGCACCGCAAGCGGTGGGCACGATCGCCGGGCTGCTCCTCGTGATCATGCTCAGCCTCGGGCAGTTCCTCGGCTACACGGTTGTTGCCGTGCTCCTCGTGCTGCTGGTGCTGCCGTTCATCCTCCGCATGCCGGATGCCGTGCTCGATCCCGAAGACCGTCCTCCGTTCACAATGCGCGCCCTCATCCAGGGTTTCTGGATCAGCCCACGCCAGTTCCCCGACTTCGGTTGGACGCTACTCAGCCGCATCCTCGTCAATTTCGGTAACGCGTTCGGCACGACCCTCCTGCTGTACTTCCTGCAGGACGGCCTGGGGGAGGGGTCTTTCGCCCCGGGCGACGCCGCCGAAGACGCGCTTCTCACCCTCACGCTCATCTATATGGTGTTCGTCGTCGTTGCATCGCTTGGCCTCGGTTGGCTTTCCGACAGGCTGGGCCGTCGCAAAATGTTCGTGTTCCTCGCGGCGACGCTGCAGTCCATCGCGGCCATCATGCTCGCGTTCTTTCCCACGTTTGACGTCGCGATGGTTGCCGCAGGGTTCCTGGGGCTCGGCTACGGTTGCTTCCTGAGCGTCGATCAGGCGCTCGCTACGCAAGTGTTGCCGTACGCGGCCGCGCGCGGTAAGGACCTCGGGATCATGAACATCGCCACAACCGTGCCGCAAGCCCTGGCCCCGCTTCTCGGTGCCTTCGTTGTCGCCGCGCTCGTCGGATTCCAGGGGCTGTTCCTGCTCGCCGCTATTTCTGCTCTCGTCGGCGGTCTTGCGGTCATCCCCGTGCGCGGGGTTCGTTAGGAACACATGGACCTCAACCGACCCACCACAACGCCGTGGTCGAATCCGCGCGAGTACTGGTCAGCGCTCACGGCCGCAACCGCCGACCTTGAGACGCCGTTTGGCATCCTGTCGCAAGCGGCGCTAGCGCACAACGCACACGACTTGCTCGACCGGCGTACGGCAAGAGGCGGCCCAACGACGATTCGCGTGGCGAGCAAATCGCTGCGCGTTCGTTCCGCCATTGAAGCCGTCGAAGCGCTCGATGGATATCACGGTGTTCTCGCCTACACTCTCGCGGAAGCGCTCTGGCTTGCCGAGACCATTTCGGATGTCGTGGTCGGCTACCCGAGCGTTGACCGGGAGGCCATCGAGCGGCTTGGCCGCGATGGAAATCTCGCGGCACGAGTCACCGTCATGGTCGACTCGATCGCGCAGCTGGACTTCATCGACAGTGTGATCGCTCCCGCGAAGCGCGCGAACATCCGGGTGTGCCTCGAATTGGATGCCTCCTGGAACTCGCGAATTCTCGGCCACACGGGTACGTGGCGCTCTCCCATCCACTCGGTGGATGCGGCGCGCACTTTTGCGCAGCACATCATCGAGCGGCCCGGCTTTACGCTCGTGGGCCTCATGGCGTATGAGGGGCAGATTGCGGGCACGGTGGATCGTCCAGAGGGACGACCCGTGTTTGGTGCTCTTGTTCGATGGATGCAAAAACAGTCGGCGCGCGAACTTGCCGAACGCCGCGCGGCAGCGGTCGCTGCGGTCCGCGAGATTGCCGACCTGGAATTTGTGAACGGGGGAGGCACGGGCTCGATCGAGTCGACAAGTGCAGAACCCGTTGTGACGGAGATCGCGGCAGGCAGCGGCCTGTTTGGTCCTCACCTCTTCGACCATTACGGTGCGTTCACGCCAGCCCCGGCAGCCGCTTTCGCGCTCTCCGTCGTACGCAAGCCGCGCCCCGACATGGCCACGGTACTTGGAGGTGGGTGGATCGCCTCCGGGCCGCCCGCGGCTGATCGGTTACCGCTTGCCGTGTGGCCTGAAGGGTTGCGCATGGTGTCACGCGAAATGGCGGGGGAAGTGCAGACACCGTTCACGCGGGCGTCCGCGCTTTTCGTCGGCGACCGAGTGTGGTTCCGCCACACCAAGTCGGGAGAGTTGGCGGAGCACCTCAACGAGGTTGCCATCGTCGACGGCGACCACATTGTGGACACTGTTCCAACGTATCGGGGAGAGGGAAAAGCGTGGCTATGACGAACATGCCGGCCAGGGGCGCTGAGGGCACAGCGAGCGTGCTGCAGCCGGGGAAGCGTTGGCGCAACTGGGCGCGAGTCGAGAGCGCGAGCCCGACATACATCGCCCGCCCGACTACTATTGACGAGGTCGTCGCCGTCGTGCACAGGGCACGTGAGATCAACCTGCCGGTGAAAGCTGTGGGAGCCGGTCACAGCTTCACGGCGATCGCGGCAGCGCCCGGCATCCAGCTGGACCTTGCAGGCATTGATGGCCTGCTCCATGTCGACGCAGAGCTGCGCCAGGTGACGCTAGGCGCTGGCACGAACCTTTTCCAGATCCCGACGCTCCTCGCACCGCACGGTTTGGCCATGGAAAACCTCGGTGACATTGATCGTCAAACGATTGCGGGGGCAACCTCCACGGGAACTCACGGAACCGGCAACGCGTTCACCGGTATCGCCGCGCAGCTCGTCGCCGCCACGCTCGTCACGGCTGACGGTTCGATTCTTCGCGTGAACGCGTCGGAGAATGCCGAACTTTTGCCTGCCGTGAAACTCGGATTGGGTGCGCTCGGCATCCTCGTCGACGTCACAGTGCAGTGTGTTCCTTCCTTTGTTCTTCATGCGCTTGAGCGTCCAGAAAGATTCGATGCGGTTCTGGACGACTACGAGGCTCGCGTCAATTCGAGCGACCATTTCGAGTTCTACTGGTTTCCGCACACTGACACGGTGCTCACCAAGACCAATACCAGGCTGCCTGCGGATGCCGCGTTTTCTCCCTTGAGCGCGACGAAGCGCTGGTTTGATGACACGTTCATGTCGAACGGTGTTTTCGCTCTCACCTGCGCAACGGGTCGCGGAATCCCCGCGGCAGTTCCCGGAATCAACCGGCTCGCGAGCAAACTCACGGGCGACCGCGAATTCACCGACCTTTCCACTTCAGTGTTTACGACGAAGCGCACGGTGCGGTTCCGGGAGATGGAGTACGCGATCCCCCGTGAAGCGATCCCGGATGCCGTGCGGGCCGTCAGAAAGCTCATCGAGACCCGCGGGTGGCACATTTCGTTTCCGATGGAGGTGCGCTCCGCAGCGCGCGACGACTTGTGGCTGTCCACCGCCCAGGGTCGAGAAACGGGCTACATTGCCGTGCATCGGTATTGGCGGGAGAACCACCTTGAGTACTTCCACGCTGTCGAGGACATCATGCGCGGGTTCGGTGGCAGACCGCACTGGGGCAAAATCCACTTTCAGAATGCGGAGACACTCGCCGCGAGCTACCCGCACTTTGGCGACTTCCTCGCGGTTCGCGAGCGCCTCGACCCGGATCGCCTCTTCGCGAACCCATACCTCGATCGGGTACTCGGAACATGACACGCAATAGCAATTCGCACGCGCCTTCTGGCGCACACCGCGATCGACGTGAACTGAGCAATCCGGTCGAGTTCGCTCAGCGCATCCCGAAAGATTTCACGATGGGGGTGGCGACGGCGGCATTCCAGATCGAAGGTGCCGTGACGGAGGGCGGCAGAGGCCAGTCCACGTGGGACACGTTTATGACGCAGCCTGGCCGCATTCTCGACGGGAGCACGGCAGCCGTCGCGGACGACCATTTCCACCGGTATCGCGAGGATGTCGCGCTCATGAAAGAGCTCGGTGTCGACTCCTACCGGCTCTCCCTCTCCTGGCCGTGCATCCAACCGGGCGGCAAAGGCCGCGGAAACCGCGAAGGCATCACGTTCTACGATCGCCTGCTCGACGAACTGTTGGCCGCAGGCATCCGCCCCATGGTCACGCTCTACCACTGGGACACTCCGGAAGAGTTGCAGCTGGCCGGCGGCTGGATGGTGCGCGACACGGCGAAGCGACTCGGCGACTTCGCGGAAATTGCCGGCGCAGCGTTCGGCGATCGGGTCGAGAAGTGGGTGACGATCAACGAACCGGCGACGGTGACGCTCAACGGTTACGCGCTCGGCCTGCACGCGCCGGGATCAGAGTTGCTGTTCGACGCGCTGCCGGCTGCGCATCATCAGTTGCTCGGCCACGGCTACGCGGTGCAGGGTTTGAGGGCGGCGGGAGTGACGGGAGGGATCGGTATTTCCAACGTGCACTCGCCCATCGTTCCCGCGCGAGACCGCATGACTGACCGGTACTTCGCGAGCGTGTTCGACACCGTGCACAACCGTATTTTCGCTGACCCCGTGCTGCTCGGAAAGTACCCTAAGCCGCCGTTCGGGTCTGGTCGCCTCTTCCGTGCGCTCACCGAAGTTGACGAGGAAGACCTCGCCATCATTCACCAGCCGCTCGACTTTTACGGCCTCAACTACTACATGCCCACGCGCATCAGAGCTGGCTCGCAAAGGGGCGGCGCGACCCCGGATGGCGACGCGGCGCGTATGAAGGATGTTCCGTTCTCGCTTGTTCCCTTCCCGGAATTCCCGACCACGGGCTTCGACTGGCCGGTGGCTCCCGAGTATCTCGGCGTGACGTTGAACGAGTTGGTGGAGCGCTACAGCGATGCGTTGCCTCCCGTGTACATCACGGAGGGCGGTGTGAGCTATCCGGATGTTCCAGAGGCCGACGGCAGCATCCAGGACCAGCAGCGGATCGACTATCTCGCCGAGCACATGAGCGTCATCCTGAATGGGGCCCCCGGAATTGACGTGCGCGGCTACTTCGTGTGGTCGATGCTGGACAACTGGGAGTGGGCGGCCGGGTATACGCAGCGCTTCGGACTCGTGCATGTCGACTTCGACACGCTCAAGCGCACTCCCAAGAGCTCCTATCACTGGTTGCGAGAGGTGCTGGCGGCGCGCCCGCCCGCTCCCTGAGGAGCCCGCTACGCGACAGCCACCGCTCCCTGAGGAGCCCGCGGAGCGGGCGTCTCGAAGGGAGCCGTCAAGTCACTTAGGGTTCCCTTCGAGACGGCCTTCGGCCTCCACAGTGAACGCACAAGATTGCCGGCTCTGCCGCTCTTACCCGTAGCGTTGAGTTATTGGTCGGAGTGACGAACTCTCGGCAGGGAGGAACCCATGGAACAGGCAGGTACCGGTAAAGCGGCATCAGTGCGAGTTGAGTTTGCTGGATCGCAAGGCGCCCAACTGGCGGCACGGCTCGAGTTGCCTCTCGGCGAGCCGCGCGCGTTCGCGATCTTCGCCCACTGCTTCAGTTGCAGCAAGGACGTGTTCGCGGCATCCCGCATTGCCAAAGCTCTCGCGGCATCCGGTATTGCGGTGTTGCGTTTCGACTTCACGGGTCTCGGTCAGTCCGATGGCGACTTCAGCAACACGAACTTCACGTCCAATATCGACGACCTTGTCAACGCGGCGGACTTCCTGCGCACCGAACACCGGGCCCCAAGCATCCTCATCGGCCATTCCCTCGGCGGTGCTGCCGTGCTCGCGGCGACGCATCGGATTCCGGAAACTCGAGCAGTCGCCACGATTGCCGCGCCGTGCGATCCTGGACACGTTGTGAACCTCATCAAGGACGACATTGCGACGATCAGGGAGCAGGGTTTCGCAGAAGTTCAACTCGGCGGCAAAACCTTCAACGTGAGGGAGCAATTCCTGGACGATGTCGCCGAACAGCCGCAAGCAGAGCGCATTCGGGATCTCGGAGTACCTCTTCTGGTGATGCATTCTCCGGATGACAGGACTGTTCCAATCGATGATGCGTTCACGATCTTTGAACGCGCAATGCAACCCAAGTCGTTTGTCGCCCTTGATGGCGCCGATCACCTTCTAACGAAGCGCGCGGACTCCGAGTTTGCCGCGGCGGTCATTAACGCGTGGGCGAGCAGGTACGCCTTCGAAACGGGTTCGGCATCGGATACCGCGACGGCAGAATCCGAGGTTCCAATAGCGAAAGCAGCTGCACCGAGCGCGGATCGGGAGCGATACCCCGGCATCGTCATCGTCGAAGAAACCGGGAACGGTGATTTCCAACAGCTCGTCACGTCCGGCCATCACACCCTCCTAGCGGACGAACCGATACCCATGGGTACTGACACGGGAATGGCCCCTTATGAATTCCTTCTCGCGAGTCTCGGAGCGTGCACGTCGATGACGTTGCGGATGTACGCGAAACGAAAAGGGATTCCTTTAGGAAAAGTGACGGTAGAGCTTGGCCACTCGCGCATTCACGCCGACGACTGCGAGAGCTGTGAGACGGAGACGGGCCACATCGATCACATCGAGCGGTGGATCACTCTTGAGGGAGACCTCACCGATGCGCAGCGCACGCGGCTTCTCGAGATTGCCGACCGGTGCCCAGTGCACCGCACTTTGCACTCCGAAATCAACATATCGACGGAGCTCGTGGGCAGCGCGATCGACGGAAGCCCAGAACGCTGAGTGTGAACTCGACCGAGCCTGAGACGCAGTCTCCCGCGGTCCCCACCAGGTCCTTCACTCGATTGCTCGTGATCGGGATTGTGATGGCGCTCGTCATCGCCGCGATGTGGGTCGTGATCGCGCTCCTCAACCCAACCATCACGTACCACCTCTCGCCGCTCATCCTTGCGTCGGCCCCGAGTGTTGTCGCGCGGCTGCTGGCGGAGCGCGCGCTGCCGTGGGGTCAAGCGCTCGTCACTGCCGCGGCCGGCGGAGTTGTTGCGGGAATTGCGACGCTCATTCTTGTTCTCGCCGATGCGTTTCAGGGACCAGTGATCACGGCAGAGTTCGCCGCGATTCCGGGGAACGCGTTGGCGGAAACCGTGGTCGTGTTGGCGATGGGTGTAATCCTCGGTGCAGTGTTTGCGTCTGTCGGACGGCGAGCTTAAGGCGTTCGGCGTTTCAACGTCACCGAGCCGAGCACGATCGCGCCGATGATGAACGCCACGATGATGAGCAGCTTCACCAGAAGGTAGGTGTCATCCTGGTCATCGCGAGCTACGGCGTTGAGCGCGTCGATGGCGTGCGAAAGTGGTAGCCACTCGGAGATCGCAAACAGCACGTCCGGCATTTGGTCGCGAGGCAGGAGAAGTCCACCGAGCAGCATTTGCGGGAACACGAACGCCGGCATGAATTGCGCCACCTGAAACTCGGTGTTCGCGAATGCGCTTGCCAGCAAACCGAGAGCGGTTCCCAGCACAGCATCGGCTACGGCAATCGCCAGAAGCCACCACACCGAACCGCTGATCTCCAGTCCAAACAACCAGATTGAGAGCCCAACAGCGATTCCCGCCTGGAACACAGCCAATAGCCCGAAGGCGAGAGCGTAGCCAAGAATGATGTCGAGCTTGCTAATGGGAAGAGTGAGTTGCCGCTCGAGCGTGCCGGTGCGGCGTTCGCGGAGGGTCGTCATGCTTGTCACGACGAACATGATGGTGAAGGGGAACAACGCCAACACGGCGGGCCCGACCTGATTGAACACGGGGGTATCGTCGTAGATCCAGGCGAGAAGCCCGATGAGAAGGCTTGGCACGATGAGGAGCAACCCGATCGTGCGCGGGTCGTGACGAATCTGGGTCAGCACCCGCCCGGCTGCGGCAAACGTGAGGCGCACGCTCATGACGCCACCTCGCCGTCGATGCCGGTATCCAGATGCTTCGGATGGTGCCGGATGAGCGCGAGAAACGCGGCGTCGGCGTCGGCCGCACCCGTGCGCGCGAGGAGGCTTGCGGGCGTCTCGTCGGCGAGGACTTCGCCGTCCCGTAGCAGAATCAACCGATCGCACCTCGTGGCCTCGTCCATCACGTGGCTTGAGACGAGCAGAGTTGTTCCCGATTCGGCGAGGCGGCGGAACAGCGACCATAATTCCATCCGCAACACGGGGTCGAGCCCGACTGTGGGTTCGTCGAGAACGAGAAGTTCGGGGGAGCCCAGCAAGGCAACAGCGAGCGATGCCCGACTGAGTTGGCCGCCCGAGAGCGAATCAACTAACTGGTTTGCTTGCGCGGAGAGGTCCGTCGATTCGAGAACGCGTTCGATGTCGGAGCGTTCAGCGCGCAGAATTGACGCGAAATAGGTGAGATTTTGTCGCACCGTGAGATCCCCGTACACGCTGGCATCCTGAGTCACGTAGCCGACGCGGTGGCGCAGGATGGGGCTTCCGGCAGTGTGGCCAAGCACGCTCACAACACCCGTGACGTTTCGCTGCACTCCCACGATCGCGCGCATGAGCGTGGTTTTACCTGAGCCGCTCGGTCCGAGGAGCCCCACGAGTGATCCCTGCGAAACGTCGAAGGAGACTCCGTGGAGGACTTCCTTTTTGCCTCGACGTACTCGAAGGTCTTCTGTATGGATCGCATAATTCACCATGTGATGAATTATTCGTGAGGCGCCGACCCGCTGTCAAGGGGTTCGGGGTATCCCGTGAGGTGCCACTGAATCACCGGTCCGATGCGTCGAGCGACCTCCTCGATGGATGCGCTCGCCAGCGGTTCAGCGCGCACTCCGTAGCGCACCATGAAGAGGCCAACGATTTGCGACGCGACCGCGGTTGCCCGCAAGCCGCCGTCATCAACGCCGAGCTCGTCGGCGATTTTCCCGAACACTTCCTTCGTGAGGAATTGACGCAGCATCGTTGCCGCAAAGTCGTGACCGAGCGCCGTGCGGATGAGGCTGATCACTCGATCTGCAGAAGTGCCCGACTCCATTTTCGTCAGGAGGATTGTGACGAGGTTCACACCGATGGAGTCGCGAGGGCCGCTAAACACTTCGCGAACAATTTGATCGGGCCGGATCGGCGCCCGCATCGTTTCAGCAAAGAGTTGAGCTTTGTCTTCGAAATAGTGGTGCACGAGCGCAGCGTCAACGCCTGCTCGCCTGGCGATTGCGCGAATCGACACCGTGTCATAACCGTGCGCGAGGAATTCCTTGGATGCGGCGTGGATAATTTGCGTGCGGGCACTCACATCGCTTGAGCGTCGCCGCCCGCGTCGACGAGACGGAGCACTGCCACTTTCCGACGCAGAGTCAACCGCCATCTCAGCCATACCGACAGGCTAGCGCGGAGATCGTCACGTGCCTCAGGGCGGTTCGCTGAGAGCGCGGTGAATTCCCAGCGAGCACCGTGGATTCCCCGAGGTATTAACAGCTGTTTTAGCTATAGTTGTCGTTGATGCAGCGCGCCGTCGGGCGAGCATTGCGCATGCCAGAAAGCAACGAAGGAGATTTCTGTAATGGATTCACTGTTGATCGTCATCTTGATCATCGTCGCGCTGGTCGTGATTATCGGAATCTACCTGTGGTCCACCTACAACGGGCTTGTCCGGCTGAAGGTTCGCGTTGACGAAGCGTGGAGCGACATCACGGTGCAGCTCAAGCGTCGTGCCGACCTCATCCCCAACCTCATCGAGTCGGTCAAGGGTTATGCCGCGCATGAGAAGGGTGTCTTCGAGGCCGTCACTAAAGCGCGCGCCGAGACCATCAGCGCGGGAACACCGGCTGAAGCTGCCGCCGCCGAAAACCACATGCAGTCCGCGCTGAAGAGCATCTTTGCTGTTGCTGAGGCGTACCCCCAGTTGCAGGCCAGCCAGAACTACCTGCAGTTGCAGGGCGAGCTTGTCGACACTGAAGACAAGATTCAGGCGTCACGTCGCTTCTACAACGGCGGAGTGCGCGAATTCAACACCAAGATTCAGGTGTTCCCGAACACCCTGTTCGTGCGTGGCCTCGGCTTCACGGAGCGTGAATTCTTCGAGGTACCGGATTCCGCTGCCATTGCGGAGCCGCCCCGCGTGCAGTTCTAGTGCATGTATAGCGCTATTGCGCGCAATAAGCGCAACACCGTTTTCATCATGGTGGGGTTCTTTGTCCTCATTGCAGTTGTTGGGTTCGCGGTAAACCTGATTTGGGGTGACCCGCTCGGTACTGGGGACTGGACCGTGACGATCGCGACCGTTATCGGCGTGGGTATTTACGTGATCGTCCAGTACTTTGCCGGAAGCGGTCAAGCGCTCGCGATGAGCGGCGCGCGTCAGATTCAAAAAGCCGATAACCCTCGGCTGTACCGCATCGTCGAGAATCTGGCGATCACCAAAGGCATGCCCATGCCGAAGGTGTACATAGTGCACGATCCGGCACCCAACGCATTCGCGACGGGGCGCAAACCGGAGTTGGCTTCCGTCGCCGCAACGACAGGGCTGCTGGACTTGATGACCGACAGCGAGCTTGAAGGCGTCATGGCTCACGAAATGGGCCACGTCGAGAACTACGACATCCGGTTGAGCACGATTGTGTTTGCCCTCGTCGTGGCGATCGGCATCATCACCGACATTCTTATGCGAATGTTGTGGTTTTCCGGCGGGCGTCGAAACAACAACAACGGTGGTGGAAACCCCATCATGCTCATCGTCGGTATCGCAGCGCTCGTCATCTCGCCGATCGTTGCCGCGCTCATTCAGGCCGCAATTTCACGTCAGCGCGAATACCTCGCCGATGCGACGGGCGCCATGACCACTCGCCATCCGGAAGCTCTTGCGAGCGCGCTGGAGAAGCTTGGACAGTATGGGCAGCCGATGCGCAAGCAAACCAGCTCTATGGCGCACATGTGGTTTACCAACCCCACAAAGGTAGGAGTGATGAGCAAAATGTTCAGCACGCACCCGCCGATTGCCGATCGCGTTCAACGGTTGACCGATAACGCGACCAAGTTCTGACCCGATTTCCCCGGGCCTTCCACTACGGGTGAGGCGCCTCGTCGTCGGGGCTCGCAATTCCGACTCGCATTTCGGTCGCGATGGCGCGGGAAAGATTGCCGCGTTCCTTGACCGCCACGCCGTCCAGGCCCTGCCATTCGGCTGTGCGGGCCACGAGCGGCGCGATTCGTTCCGCCACTTCGCCCGGGTTTGCGTGTGGCTCGTGCCACGCCGATTGCACGCGCAACACTCCCGCTTGCCGGTCGCTCTTGAGGTCGATTCGCCCAACAATGGCGTCGTCGAGCAGGATCGGCAGACTGTAATACCCGAAGACTCTCTTGGGTGCTGGCGTGTAGATTTCGATGCGGTAGTGAAAGTCGAACAGCCGTTCGGCGCGATCACGCCGCCACACGATAGGGTCGAACGGCGACAGCAGCGCGGCCGCCTCCATGCTCCGCGGTGTGTGAGCGTCGCGATGAAGCCACGCAGGCTGCCGCCAACCGCGCACCGCGACTTTGCGCACCACGCCTTCGAGCGCGAGGTCGGCGAGGATGTCTGCGACGGGTACCTTTCTCAAGCGGAAGTAGTCCGTGATGTCTGACGTGGTCGCAATCCCGTGAGCGCGAGCGGCGTGTTCAACCAACTGTTTTTGTGCTTGCTCGGCGTGAATTTCGCGCGAAGCGATCTCGGGAGGCAAAATGTGCTCCGCGAGCCCATAGATGCGCTCGAATCTCGAGCGACCAGCGCTCACCACTTCGCCCCAGCGAAACAACACCTCAAGCCCGGTCTTCACATCGGACCAACCCCACCACGGCCCAGTTCGGACATTGGCATCGTGCTCGACTGCGCTTGCCGCCATGGGCCCTTTCTCCGCCAACTCCGCTCGCAACCAATCGAGAATGCCCGCGTGTGCGGACGCCCAGGACGCTTCGTGGCTATCGGCGCTGCGGCTTGCCGCCATCCGCCACCGAAAGAGCGGCCACGTTTCCACGGGAATGATGGCAGCCTCGTGAGCCCAATACTCCAGATAGCGCCCCTTGCGAGCAAAGGTGAGTCGGTCGAGCGAAGCTCGGTCGTACGGTCCCAACCGTGCAAAAAGCGGCAAGTAGTGGCTGCGCTCGAAAACGTTGACGGAGTCGATCTGGAGCAGTCCGAGCCGGTCAATCGCGTGATGGAGGTGGCGAGTACTCACCGTGTCTGGTTGCCGCCGACCGAAGCCCTGCGCAGCGAGAGCGATGCGGCGCGCACGAGCTGTAGAAATCGTCTCCACCATGCCATCAAACGATACCGGCGACCACTGATTTACGCCGACGGGATGCCATTTAGAGAATATGACGTCACACGCATATTCGCCCACTTAGACTTAAGCGTGATGTTCCGTCAACGACAGCCGCAGAAAATCGCGCAAAAGCCTACGATCGACGACGCCATTCCCGTAGGGATGCGAGTCGCCGGTGCGTGGTCGTGGCGGATTCTCGCCCTCGCTGCCGTCGTCGCTCTCCTCATCTACATCATTATTCAGTTGCGGCTCATCGTCGTGCCGTTCTTCGTTGCAATCCTCCTCGCAGCTCTGCTCGTGCCGTTCGTCCAATTTCTTCAACGTCACCGCTGGCCAAAGTGGCTCGCCGTCTTGCTCGCAGAAGTGGGCCTGATCGGGATCATTACCGGACTGGTATGGGTGGTCGTCGTGGAGGTCATGAGGGGCTTCCCCGACATCCAGGCTCGCACTGTCGAATTCTATGAAGGCTTCAAAGGGATGCTGCTGGATTCGCCGCTGCATCTCACAGAGGCCCAAATCAACAGCTTTCTCGCGCAAACAGGGCAGGCGCTGCAGGATGACAGCAGCGTGCTGCTCTCCGGCGCGCTCTCGGCTGGTTCAACGTTCGGTCATGCGCTCGCCGGAATTCTTCTGGTTCTCTTTGCGACCCTGTTCTTCCTCATCGACGGGCGACGCATTTGGGCGTGGACGGTGCGGTTGTTCCCGCGCAAGGCGCGACCGGCCGTCGACGGCGCGGGAGTCGCAGGCTGGACCACTCTCACCCAGTTCGTGAAAGTCCAGATCTTCGTGGCCTTCATTGACGCCGTCGGCATTGGGCTCGGTGCCTGGATTCTTGGACTGTTTTTCGGCGGCTTCCCGCTCGTCATTCCCATTGCGATCGCCGTCTTCATAGGCTCTTTCATTCCCGTTGTTGGAGCCGTGCTCTCCGGGGCTCTCGCCGTGTTTGTGGCTCTCGTGTACCTCGGCCCCGTGCCCGCCGTCATCATGCTCGGCATCGTTTTGCTCGTGCAGCAGGTTGAAGGCCATGTTCTGCAGCCGTTTGTCATGGGAACAGCGGTGAAAGTTCACCCGCTCGCCGTCGTGTTCGCGGTGGCCGCTGGCGGATTCCTCGCGGGAATTACCGGTGCGCTGTTCGCCGTTCCCGTCGTCGCAACGCTCAACGCCGTCATTCGGTACATTGCTCAGGGCGAGTGGCGCACGCCACCTCAAGCGAAGAAGCGGGTGGCCCCCCGACGTGGCTAACGAGACAGTGGTACCCAGCCTTGCAGAGCTTCGTGCGGCGAGAGAGCTTGCGTCTGCCGTGGCGGTCGTCACTCCCATGGAGGATTCGCGGTACCTCTCCGACGTGCTGGGATCGCCAGTCTTTCTCAAATGCGAGAATCTTCAGCGAACGGGGTCCTACAAGATCCGCGGTGCATACAACCGGATTGCGCGACTCACCGCTGAGGAACGCACCCACGGAGTCGTTGCCGCATCCGCTGGAAACCACGCGCAGGGAGTCGCGCTTGCCGCGCGGGAGCTCGGGATAGCGGCCACCATCTTTATGCCCGTGGGTGTGGCGCTTCCGAAACTGCAGGCGACACGCAATTACGGGGCGGATGTTATTTTGCGCGGGCACACGGTGAGTGAACCGCTGAGAGCGGCCGCCGAATTTGCCGAGAAGACGGGTGCAATTCTCATTCACCCGTTCGACCACATGGACATCATCACGGGTCAGGGAGCGTTGGGTCTGGAAATCCTCGACCAAGTGCCGAGCGTCGACACCATCGTGGTGCCCATTGGTGGGGGAGGCCTCATCTCCGGGATCGCGAGCGCTGTGAAGCAGCAGGCCGAGCTCGATGGTCGCCGCATTCGGGTGATCGGAGTTCAAGTCGAAAACTCAGCACCGTACCCCGTATCGATCGAGCGCGGTGAACCCGTCGAAATTCGAATCAAGCCAACGATTGCGGACGGCATTGCCGTGAGCAAACCGGGCGATCTGAACTTTGCCATCATCCGTGATCTCGTTGACGAGATTGTCACGGTGTCAGAAGACGAAACAGCGAGAGCTCTTCTCGTTCTTCTGGAGCGGGCAAAGCTTGTCGTTGAACCCGCCGGAGCGGTTGCGGTCGCGGCTATCCTGACCGGCAAAGTGTCGAACCTTGGCACGACTGTCGCCGTGTTGAGCGGTGGGAATATTGACCCGCAAGTGATGGAGCGGGTTATTTCCCTCGGACTTGTCGCGTCCGATCGCTACCTCAAACTGCGTCTTACCCTCGCAGACCGCCCTGGGCAGCTTGCGAGAATCGCGGAACTCATTTCGGATGCCAATGCCAACGTCATCGAGGTATCGCACGCCAGAAACGGTCGTGGCGCGCTCCTCGGCGATGTCGATCTCGAAGTGAGTCTTGAGACTCGGGGCCCCGAGCACGTGCAACGTGTTATCGAACACCTGCAGGAAGCCGGCTTCGAACCGCGCATCGATTTCTAACGCGCGGGCGCGCTTAGCGCTCAGTGGTAGGTCTTCACCGAGATGAGTTCGACAGTGATTTCCTTGCCGTTCGGCGCGGTGTAGGACACCGTGTCGCCCTCCTTGTGGCCAACGATGGCGAGGCCAAGCGGGCTCTGATCGCTGTAGACATCCAGATCGCTGTCGCCAGCGATTTCACGGTTGCCGACAACAAACGTGTTCTCATCGCCGGCAATCTTCGCCACAACAATCATTCCCGGCTCGACAACTCCGTCGTCTGGTGGGTTGCCGACTTTCGCGTGACGCAACAGCACCGTCAGCTGGCGGATGCGGGCCTCGATTTTGCCTTGCTCTTCTTTCGCGGCGTGGTAGCCGCCGTTTTCTTTGAGGTCACCCTCTTCGCGAGCAATCTCAATTTTGTGTGCGATGTCGTGGCGACCCTCACCGCTGAGGTGGTCTAACTCGTTCTTGAGTCGGTCGAACGCTTCCTGGGTAAGCCAGGTCTCGGCAGCAATGTCAGCCATGGTGCACTCCTTCGGTGGATCCGGCCCCCCGCCGGAAATCGCTCATCAAACAAATGAGACCGGCCAATCGACCGGTCCCTTAGCGATTCGAACAATTCTACGTGAGCCAGCAGCGGTAGATCAAGCCAGTCACGGCACGCTGAGAGGTTCTGACTTCCTCTTTGTAGCGGTTGTTGAAGTTGGTGGATGCCGGGATATCGACAATCTTCCATCCCACGATGGCGTGTGATTCGTTTTGGGCTTGAAGTGCGCACGAAACGGTCGAGCCTGGCTCGACCGACACTTGCCACGTGACGCTCACTTGGGCGTCATCAATAATGCTGTGAGCAACGTCTTGCGTTCCAAGGTTGCCTTGATCATTGTCGAATCCGGCCCACACGACCCACGCGGTAAACACGACGCCAAACAGAACAGCAGCGATGATGAAAATGGCTCGCTCTCGACGCCGACGATGCGGTGTTCGCCCGTAGCGTGCGTCCAATGCGGCGGTTTGCTTTGTCGCGTTGACGGCCATCGTGCTGCTCCCCGATTAGTCTGGTAACTCTAGGCTAATCGTGAATTGAAGGAGAACTGTGTCCCGGCGTCTTCTCGCAGTGCATGCGCACCCCGATGACGAGTCCAGCAAGGGTGCGGCCACCTACGCGCACTACGCGCGTTCTGGTGCTCGCGTTGTTGTTGTCAGTTGCACGGGCGGCGAACGAGGCGATGTGCAAAACGACGCTCTCGTGGAGAAAGCGATGGCCGAGCGCGACATGACGGGGCTGCGTCGCATCGAGATGGCTCGTGCGCAAGCGATCATCGGGTGCGAGCATCGCTGGCTTGGCTACCAGGATTCCGGTCTGCCCGAGGAAGGCGAACCGTTGCCACCACACTCGTTCGCGACCATCCCGCTTGAGCATTCCGCAGCACCCCTGGTAAAAGTTATTCGCGAAGTGCGTCCCCAGGTGATGGTCACGTATGACGAATCAGGCGGGTACCCACACCCCGACCATATTCGAACCCACGATATTTCCATGTACGCGATGGCGGCCGCAGCAGACCCCGAGCGCTACCCGGATGCCGGTCCTGCGTGGCAAATTCAGAAAGTGTATTACGAGCGGATGTTCAATTCGCCGCGAGCCAACGCGATGATCGATGCCTTGAAAGCTGCCGAGCCGGATTCGCCGCGTCTCGCCGAGCTCGAGAACATGAGGATGTGGATGCGCGAGCGACCAGATCTTGCCACCACACACGTAGAGGTTGGCGAGTTCTTCGAACTTCGCGATGACGCTTTGCGTGCGCATGCAAGCCAAGTGTCGCCCGAGAGCACTTTCTTCTTCTGGCCCAATAACCTCCAGCGCGAGGTGTGGCCGTGGGAAGACTTCCAGTTGGCGACGTCTCTCGTGCAGAGTGAACTGCCAGAGCACGACCTCTTTGCGGGAATCGTCACAGATACGGAGCCAGAATGAAGTTCAGCCCAGCCCCCACGCCGCCACCGGACTTTGACCTCAACTCGGTCTCTCCAGGGTGGGTGGGATTCGCGATAACCGCGATCGTCGTGCTCGTGACCATCGCGCTCATCTTCGACATGACCCGCAGGATTCGACGCACCCGCTATCGCGGCGAAATTCGCGAACGCCTCGCCGCCGAAAGCGCCGCCGCTGAGCAGTCCACGGCGGAGCAAGCGGACGACGACTGAGCCCGGAGAGAACCCGAACGGCTACGCGATAGTCGGGGGCGCTACGGCAATAAGGAATATTGCTGTCCAGTGGCACAGGAATGCCAGCAGCGTCAGCGTGTGGAAGATCTCGTGGAACCCGAATTTTCCGGGGAACGGATTGGGTCGCTTGAGCGCGTAGAACACGGCCCCCACCGTGTAGCACAGGCCACCAGCGATGATGAGGATCATCATTGCGGCATTCGCGTTGTAAAGATCAACAATGAACATGACGGCGGCCCAGCCCAGAGCGATATAGAGCGGCACATACAGCCATCGCGGGGCACCGATCCAGAACACTCGGAAGCCGATTCCCAGTAGCGCACCGCCCCAGGCGAGAGAGAGAAGCAGGATTGCTTTGTCTTGAGGCAGGGCGAGAACGGTGATGGGGGTGTAGGAACCGGCAATGAGGAGAAAAATGTTCGCGTGGTCGAAACGTTTCAAAAGTTTTCTGGTGGGCAGGCTCCAGTTGAAGCGGTGGTACAGAGCGGAAACTCCAAAAAGCAGGAGGGAGCTGAGAACGAAAACTGCGGAACTCACTTTCGCGGCAACGCCGTCAGCAAGAACGATGAGAATGATGCCCAGGACGATCGCGAGGGGGAACGTACCAGCGTGGATCCAGCCACGCCACGTCGGCTTGACATCGATCTGGTCGTTTGCAGCATCCAGCAAAGGAATGGAGGGAAGATCGACTTCTGCGTCGATCTCGGAATCGAGTTTCGCCTCAACCTGAGAGTTGATTTCGCTGTTCACCTGGTGCCCATCCGTCGTCATGTCGGTATCTTAATCTGCCGCCGTGACGGCATGCTGAGAATCGCGGGGCTCAAGTGCACTAACGTAGCTATGTGGTCAAGAGGGAACTGCCAATCGGTAGCGGAATTCTCTATGGTTTGTACCAGAAGAGGCTCCGTCGTGAACTCAACGACCTACCGAAGCCTCAGCACGTGGCGATGATCCTCGATGGGAATCGTCGGTGGGCGCGGCTAAATTCACTGGACTCTGCGGGGCATGGCCACCGAGCGGGTGCGGCAAAGTTTCGTGAGTTCCTCGTATGGTGTGACGATTTTGGCGTCAAGGTCACCACGTTGTATTTGCTGTCCACCGATAATTTGGGCAGCAGAACCGCGCCTGAGCTTGATGAACTGTTCGAGATCATTGCCGATCTGGCCGACGAGCTTTCGCACTTCAGAAACTGGCGCGTGCAGCACGTCGGTTCCGCAGAGAATCTTCCGCCCGCCCTTGCCGGCAGCCTCGCCGCGGCTGAAGCGCGCACGCGGAACAACACCGGAATGCACATCAATCTTGCCGTGGGCTACGGGGGCAGGCGCGAGATTGCGGATGCCATGCGCAGCATCGTGCGTCAGCATGCCATGGAAGGCAAGTCGCTCGACGCGCTCGCCGAAGTGCTCACTCCCGAACTGATCGCTGAACACCTGTACACGGGCGGTCAGCCCGATCCTGACCTCGTCATCCGCACGTCGGGGGAGCAGCGGCTCAGTGACTTCATGCTGTGGCAGAGCGCCCACAGCGAGTTCTATTTCGTGGAGGCCCTCGGCCCCGACTTGCGTGAAGTTGATTTTCTGCGAGCCATGCGTGATTTCGCGACGAGAGTTCGCAGATTCGGTCAGTAGTCGACCCACTTACCGTGCAACACTGAAAACATGTTGACGATTGACGAGTTTTCCCGCCAGTTTGACGAGGAACCCGGCTACCTCGATTTTGGCCGAGTAGGTCCGCTTGCTCGCACCGTTGTGGAAGAGGAAGCGGCTCAGGTTGAACTTCTGCGGAAGGCCAGATTCGGTAGCCTCGATTCCTGGTGGGCTGAGGTAGAGGATCTCAGAGTCCGACGCGCGGTCGCGGCACTCACCGGATTCGATGAATCTCACGTCGTTTTCCAAGCGAACACGAGCCTCGCCCTCATGGAGGTCATGTTTGGGCTGCGCGGTGGAGTGCTCCTTTCGCCCGCGGAGTTCCCGAGTGCCGCATTCGCCGCCGTTCGTGCGTCCGACGCGCTTGGCGCGCTTCAACCGCACTGGCTCGAAACGGATTACGGCAGAGTGACCGCTGGCTCCGTGAAGCAGCAACTCAGCAGCGACATCACGGCAGTGGCCGTCAGCCTCGTAGATTTCAGCACCGGATACCTCGCTGACCTTGAAGGAATTCGGCAGGTCATTGGCGACCGGTTGCTCATTGTCGACGCCATCCAGGGGTTCACGGTGGCCGACGTTGACTTCTCCCTTGCGGATGTCGTCGTTTCGGGAGGTCAGAAGTGGGCGCGAGCTGGCTGGGGCACCGGGTTTCTCGCCATGAGTGAACGAGCAGTCGATCGAGTTGCCCCCGTGCTTTCAGGCTTCAATGCGACGGATGCTGATCGAGTTCCGGTGGGCTCCGTGCCTGACCCCACCCGTGGTGCACGCGCTTTTCAACTGACGAACCCGAGCCCGATAGCGCAATCTCGATTCTCAGCGGCCCTCGAACAAATCGCGAACGTGGGCGTGTTTGCCATCGCTGGGAGGGTGCGGCACAACGCTGCGCGCATCATCGATCTTGCCGATGAGTTCGGTGTGCCGATCTCGTCTCCTCGCGACGATCGTGAGCGGGCGGGAATTGTCGTGCTTGAGCCTGCACAACACCACCTCACGGCGCTGGCGGCCGAACTTCACAATCACGGGCTCACGGTGACTGTGCGGGATTCCAGCGTCCGCGTGTGCGCGCACGTGAGTACGACGGATGAAACGTTCACGATGCTGAAGTCTGCACTGCAGAGTTTCGGTGCGACCGCGACTCACTGATTCCCGCGTGTCGAGCCTTGCTCACGGGTTCTGGCACGTAGCGTCAAGGTATCAGGCATGGCGCCTGACTGAAGCGGCCACACAAGTTCGCTTCTGACCCTGAGTTGGCCGCGACGGACATGATCCGAGTCGCCTGCGCTCGGGGATGGAGTCGTAAGTGGCCACGACGAGCAAATCCCAGCCGAATGCCCAGCAGTTGAAGCGATCGGGGGTAGTAGCCAGTCAGGCCGAGAAAACCTACGTTCTCGATACTTCTGTTCTCTTGTCTGATCCGAAGGCGATGTTTCGATTCGCCGAGCACGCGATCGTACTCCCCGTTGTTGTCATTAGTGAGCTTGAAGCGAAACGTCACGACCCGGAAATCGGATACTTCGCCCGAGCGGCATTGCGATACCTCGACGAACTGAGAATCAAACACGAGCGACTGGACTTTCCCGTGGCGATCGGCTCGGGTGGCAGCTTGCGCGTGGAACTGAACCACACGAGCACGGACGTGTTGCCAAGCGGGCTCCGGCTGGGTGACAACGATTCGCGCATCCTCGCCGTGGCACTCAACCTGGCAGGTGATGGTCTCAACGTCACGGTCGTCTCGAAAGACCTTCCCTTGCGAGTGAAAGCTGCTTCGGTCGGTCTCGCTGCCGAGGAGTATCGCGCCGAACTCGCTGTCGATTCAGGCTGGACCGGGATGGCGGAGATCACTCTCGGATCGAACGAGATTTCTACGCTCTACGACGAAGAAACTCTCGATACGACCGAAGTCGACGACATCACCGTGAACACGGGCTTAGTCATCCACTCGGACCGCGGCTCTGCTCTTGGCCGGGTCACCGGAGCAGGCACTCTTCGACTCGTGCGGGGCGATCGCGACATTTTCGGACTCCACGGTCGTTCTGCGGAGCAACGGTTGGCGATCGACATGCTGCTCGATCAGGATCTCGGAATAGTGTCGCTCGGTGGTCGTGCGGGAACCGGCAAGTCCGCGCTGGCACTGTGCGCGGGCCTCGAGGCAGTTCTCGAGCGCCAGCAGCACCGCAAAATTATGGTGTTCAGGCCCCTTTACGCGGTGGGCGGTCAAGAGCTCGGTTACCTCCCAGGGGATGCCGCCGAGAAGATGAACCCGTGGGCGCAAGCAGTGTTCGACACGCTCGGATCGGTCGTGTCACAGAATGTTCTAGATGAAGTTCTCGATCGCGGGCTACTCGAGGTGCTTCCGCTCACCCACATCCGGGGCCGTTCGCTGCACGACGCCTTCGTCATCGTCGACGAAGCACAGTCGCTTGAACGAAATGTGCTGCTCACGGTGTTGAGTCGCATCGGGCAAAACTCGCGCGTTGTTCTCACTCACGACGTGGCGCAGAGAGACAATCTGCGAGTCGGGCGACACGACGGGGTTGCATCCGTCATAGAAACACTCAAAGGACACTCGCTCTTCGGGCACATCACGCTGACCCGATCAGAGCGCAGTGAAATCGCCGCATTGATCACGGAACTGCTGGAAGGTAACGACGTGCTCTGACTGACCTGTTAAGGTCAATAGGTGACCACGCTAATTCTCATCGTTCTGGTGAGCTTGGGCATCGTTTTTCTCTGGGGGCTTGTTTCACCGAGAAGCCAGTGGCGAGTGCTTGCCAGCTGGAGCTACCGCGACCCATACCTGAATGAACCAACCGGCATTGTCTACGGAATTTACCGGGTGGTTGCGGTCATCGGAATTCTCAGCATGGTGGTGAGCGGCACCCTCGTGTTCCAAGTTCAGGCGGAGAACACACCGGAGCCACCAAAACCAGCGACGGCGGCAGAGCTCATGTGGGGATCGCCAGAACCCGTCGTCGTCAACCGCGTTATCCAGCCCGCGAAAGCTATTCCAAGCGGCCTCGTCGACCAACCAATCCTTGGCTATCAGGCGATGGAGGGAAAAACACGGCAACCGCCCTACTTGTTCGCCTTGGATCAATTCGATATTCCGGAAGCGATTTCCGACAACGGATTAATCGGCGTCGACCCCGACATCGGACTTGCGGCTCTGGACATGGCAAAACTAGTCGTGCGAGTCAGTGGTGACCCGCAGTGTTTCCCCCACGCTGCCGTCGTCAGGGAGACCGGCGAGGCCGTGTCGATCGCGATCTATTATGGCCGCGCCAAGCCGACCGGTTCGGTCGTCACAAACGTCGACAAGTGCCAAGTGTTGGCGAGTGGCCTCAATATTTCGACAATCATCCCGGTGCCACTTGCGGAACCGCTCGGCGGCCGAGTCGTACTTGCTCTCGACGGGTCGCCCATTCGTCGCGTCGCGCTCATCCCGTAAAACCGACTGGATTCGAGCTGACGACTTTCGCGCCTGCTAGCCGGGGTGCGTCATGCTGAGCACGTCGAGGAGAGTGTCCAGCTGTTCCTCGGTCACTTCACCGCGCTCCACGAATCCGAGTTCCACGACCGATTCGCGCACCGTGATGCCCTTGGCGACCGCATTCTTCGCAACCTTTGCTGCCGCCTCGTAGCCGATCACGCGGTTGAGAGGGGTGACGATGGAGGGGGAAGACTCGGCGAGTGCGCGCGCCCTTTCGAGGTTCGCTTCAAGTCCGTCCACGGTCTTGTCCGCGAGTACTCGACTGGAGTTGGCGAGCAAGCGAATCGACTCCAGGAGCGCGGTTCCCATCACGGGAATGGAGACGTTCAGCTCAAACGAGCCGCTCGCGCCACCCCAGGCAATCGCCGCATCGTTCCCGATAACTCGAGCGCAAACCATGAGAACTGCCTCGGGGATGACCGGGTTGACCTTGCCCGGCATGATCGAGGACCCCGGCTGCAAGTCAGGAATGTGGAGTTCAGCAAGCCCGGTGTTCGGGCCAGAGCCCATCCACCGGATGTCATTGCAAATTTTGGTGAGGCTCACGGCGATCACGCGCAGCGCACCGGATGCTTCAACGAGCCCGTCGCGGGCGCTCTGGGCTTCGAAGTGGTCTTTCGCTTCAGTCAGCGGGAGACCCGATTCGCGAGCGAGTTCCGCGATGACCTGCTCGGGGAAACCCTTCGGCGTGTTAATGCCCGTGCCTACCGCGGTTCCCCCCAAGGGGACCTCTGCGACGCGAACGATCGTGGCTTCGACACGTTCGATGCCCAACCGCACTTGCCGCGCGTAGCCGCCAAATTCCTGGCCGAGAGTCACGGGAGTTGCGTCCATGAGATGCGTACGGCCGGCCTTCACAGCGCCCGCCCACAGCTTCGCCTTCACTTCGAGCGACGTTGCGAGGTGATCGAGTGCTGGAATGAGATCCTGCAGAAGCGCCCCCGTCACCGCAACGTGCACGGACGTGGGGAAGACATCGTTGGAGGACTGCGACGCGTTGACGTGGTCGTTCGGGTGAACGGGTGACCCGAGGGACGTGCTGGCAAGCGAGGAAAGAACTTCGTTCATGTTCATGTTCGATGAGGTGCCGCTGCCGGTTTGGTAGACATCGATCGGGAACTGGTCGAGGTGCTCTCCACCGATAATTCGCTCAGCCGCTGCGACGATGGCGTCCGCGATCTTCTGGTCGATGATGCCGAGTGAGCCATTCACGATCGCGGCAGCTCGCTTGACGCGTGCGAGCGCAATGATTTGGGCTGGTTCGAGGCCCGTGCCCGAGATGGGGAAATTTTCGACGGCGCGCTGGGTTTGCGCGGCATACAGCGCGGAAGCGGGAACTCGCACCTCGCCCATCGTGTCGTGTTCGATGCGGAACTCGCCTTGCGTACTCACGGAAGCATCATCCTTTGTCATGTCATCGGGCAGTGTTGAGATTCAGCGCTGTGTCAACAGCGCGGTGCGGTGCAGTTCAGGACTCACCGATATCGCCGACGACGACATCCCGAACCGCTCTGCCTTCCAGCAGTCGGTAGTTCGCGCCGACAATAGCCAGCGTACCCGCTGCGATGGCGAGACTGATGAGTTCAGAGCCAGCCACCATCTCCGTGATTGTGGCACGCAAGTGTCGACGACCGACATCCAGGGGGTCGGGTTCCTGCCCATCGGGCAAGGAAACGCTGGCCTCGCGCACGGCGACAGTGATGGGTTCAATCAAGTGCGTGATGTGGGGGGAGATGGGCATCGCGTCCGGAGCCTGACTGTCGATGGCGGCGCGCACAGCTCCGCACTCGTCGTGTCCAAGAACCACAATGAGGGGCACGCCAAGAACTGCCACCGAGTATTCGAGCGATCCGATGACGGACTCCGAAATCACCTGGCCCGCGTTGCGGATGACGAACAGGTCACCAAGCCCCTTGTCGAAAATGATTTCTGCGGCGAGCCTCGAGTCGCTGCAGCCGAACAGCGTGGCGTGCGGAGCCTGATTGCCCATGAGCTCGCCTCGACGGTCGACATCCTGTCGCGGATGACGTGGAGCTCCCGTGATGAATCGCTCATTGCCCCGCACCATTTCCTGCCAGGCTTTCGCGGGCGTCGTTGTCGGAGTTGTCATCGGCGAGCTTCCTTTCAGTGTTCTGCGGCAATCGTTGCGGCCAACTGTGTTGCAAGCGTCGTGAACTCCTCATCGGAGGCTGTTCCGAAGAGTACAAAGGTGCTGCGTGCACCTACTGTCGAGAGCGCGTAAGCGCGGTTGCCTGGATCTTTGACTTTTCGGCGGTCATACACCGACCATTCGATTCCATCAATGGCTATCACGCTTGTGGGCGCGGTGCCCTCGAGTTGATTTGTGAGCCACGTTGGATTGGCGTCGATTCCTTGACGCATACCGATGAATTGCACTTCCGGCGTCACAAAACCCACGTACCAATGGGCCACGCCATCAGCGGAGATGCCGTTGTACACGGCGGAGTTTGACACCCAATCGGCGGGAAGAATCGGTGCCGCGAGGGGAACTGGTGCATCCGCTTGCGACGAAATGGTGCGGTAATCCACGGGCTCGCGTACGGCGGCATCCGGGCGCACGACGACGAGCACTGTCAGCGCTACGACCGCGAGGCTTGCGAGAAGGGCAATGATCAGGTTTGGAAAGGTCTGGTTTTGGCGACGCACCCGCGAAGCGGTGGCACGGCGATCTGCGGTTTCCTGCGGAGTCTCCGGTCGGCCGAGCTCGGCGACAACCCGCGGTTGCTTGGCTGCGTTCATAGTGGCTCGGGGAGAAGTTTTGCGCTCACAAAGGTGCTGCGTACGTCAACGATTGAATTCATGTTTGTCGGGGACTCACGCATCGTCTGCGGTGGTTTCGGGGAGTGCTTCCGCGTCGGATGTCGCACTGCGTCGGGCCGCGTCGAGCCGCTCTTTCGCTCCGATGAGCCACTCTTCGCACCGGCTCGCGAGGGCTTCCCCGCGCTCCCACAAGGCGAGGGACTGCTCCAAAGTGGATGATCCCTGCTCGAGCTCCCCAACGACCTTGACGAGTTCATCTCTCGCCTGTTCGTAGCTCAACGTCGAGACGTCGGGGCTTGAATTCTTCGGGAGTACAGGTTCTGTGGCCACTATCTCAGCCTACCGATCTGCGGACGCGGCTGGCACCGCGTCATCCACGATCGTCGAGACCGTGCCGTCGGCGATTGTGAGGAGGAGGGGAGTGCCGGGGGTCGCGTGGAGGGTACTGCGCAGCACACTCCCATCCGGGAGCTGTGCAATCGCGTATCCGCGGTCAAGGGTTCCCTGAGGTGAGAGCGTGCGCAGTCGGCTTTTCAGATCGGTGACCGAAGTCGTAGCGCGCTCGAGCGCGCGATCCACGAGCTCGGTTCCTCTCGCGACCCACCTCGTGAGTTCTTCCGAGCGTTCATCAACGATCCAGGCGGAGCCTGCGAGCACCGGTCGCGAGCGGAGTTGGCCGATCCGATCGATCTCGTGGGAGATCAAACCCGTCATTCGGGTTCCTATGCGAGAGCGAGCTTGCTGCACGCGGCTGAGCTCTTCGGCAACATCCGGTACGACGCGTTTTGCTGCGTCGGTGGGGGTGGATGCGCGCAAGTCGGCGATCTCGTCGAGCAGCGGCCGGTCTGCTTCGTGGCCGATCGCGCTCACGAGAGGCGTTGTGCATGCTGCGGCCGCCCGAAGGAGAGTTTCGTCGCTGAAAACGAGGAGGTTCTGAAAGTCGCCGCCACCGCGCGCAACAATGATGACGTCGACGTCAGGATCTGCATCGAGCCGACCCAGGGCTGCGATGACTTCGCCCACGGCGCGGTCGCCCTGCACGGCCGCGTGCTCAACGCGAAACTCCACGGATGGCCAGCGCAGTTGCGCGTTGCGGAGCACGTCTTTCTCGGCATCCGAGTCTTTGCCGGTGATGAGTCCGATGCGATGTGGGAGAAACGGCAAGCGTTTTTTGCGGTCGGCATCGAAGAGCCCTTCGCCCTTCAGCTTCTGGCGGAGCTTCTCAAGCTTCTCGAGCAGGTCGCCGATGCCCACGTGGCGCATCTCAAACACTTGCATGGAGAGCGTGCCGCCTTTCACCCAGTAGTTGGGTTTCAGGAGCGCGACAACGCGGTCACCTTGCTTCAAGTCATCAGGAAGTTTTGACTTCACGGACGACCAAATGGTGAACCCGACGGTTGCATCCACGTTTAGGTCTTTGAGCTTGCCGTACACGTTTCCGCCGGAGACACCCCACTGGGTGATTTCTCCCTCCACCCATGCCGTGCCCAGTCTGTCGATCCAGCCTTTGATTTTGTCGGCGAACGTGGAGACGGGCCACGGAGAATCTGCCGTGGGGGGCGCTGTTTGTTCCGTCACACTGAACCACTGCCCTGAATCTCCGAGATGTACGCGTTGATGGTCGGCATGCCTGTGAGCTTGTCATGGAAGAACGTGTTCACAACATTGATGACGCGCGTTTGAGCGGCCTCCACTTCGGCTACCCGTTTTTCACCAATTTCCTGAAGCTCGAGGGACTGTCGCAGCTGCAGAATTGCCTTGACGATCTCCACTTCCTCCGCGCCTTCGAGGGCGGCGATGACATCGAGGACCAGCGTGTCAGCCTGTGCTTGCACAGCGCCGATGGGAATTGACGAGCCGGGCTGAGTCGCGTTGTCGAGAGTCGAAATGAGCGACCACACTTGATAAAGAATGGTGGCGGGCTCATCAAACAGCTCGCGAACGTAGGCGGCTTCAATGTGCCGACCGGAGAGCCGAAACACGTTGTACATGCGTTTGGCGGCTTTGCCGTAGTTCACGTGATCGGTGAGGTATTTGCGCACTTCCCCTTCGAGTCGCTCAACGTACTGGTCGAGGGCATCCTCAGACACGAATTTCGCCACCTTCGCAAACGTGGGGACATCGCCAGCGTCGAGGTACACCTCCTGGAAGAAGGCATCGAGGTAGCCGTCGAGGGAGATGATCTCGCCGTCCGGTGCCTCCCACGTGACGTCGATGACGTTGCTCGCGTTGGAGAGCTGGCGCCGCTCTGGGTCGCTGACCACCCAGTCGAGCTTGCACCATCCGGGGTCGAGAGCAACGTCATCCCACTGCAGCACGACGGGCCCATCAGGTCCATCGACACTCAACTCGCGTGCTTCGATCTCGTCAAAAGTCCACGAGATGGGGCTTCCCTTGCGCACGGTGGAACCCGCGTGAGTTCCGTCGAACGGATAGCTGCCAAATTTTGCTTCCAGAAACTGGTAGTTGTCGCCTCTGTGCGTGCTGAGCACCTTGTCGCGGAAGAGAGTTGCCATGATCGCGCATGCTTCTTCACGCGAAGGGGCCTTGATGTTGAGCCTCTGAAAATAGTCGCAGTCTCCCGGGAAAGACTGGATTTTCGATTGCGCGGCAGACCCTGAGATCGCCAAAGCGCTTTCCACATCGGGAGCTGGCCCCGTCACTTCGACAATGGTTCCGATGCGGCGGAAACGCTCAAGTTCGCGTGGGCTGAAGTCGAGCATCGCGACGCGGTGTCCGAATGCGCCGCTCATGGTGTCGACGACGATGTCGGTGTCTGCAGACTCTTGAGCGATGGCATTCACCCACTTCGTCATGGATACTTCGTCGATTTCGACGCCCAGCCTTCGAGCTGAATCCATAATCGTTTTGAGGTCGACAGCGTCCTCAACTGGTTTGTTCGTCATGATTTCCTCCGTTTCTCGGTCGGCGATTGCCGAAGGGCGGCGTCTTTGGAGATCGCCGAAAACAGCGCCGCTTGATCGCGGGCATCGCCGAGCGCATTGTGGGAGAGCTCTCGGCCGTCAAGATAGCGAGGGGAAAGGAACCGCAAGCTGGTTTCGGCCCACGAAACTCCGGCCTTACCCAAGTAGTAGGACTTGATGTCGATGGCGGAATGCCCGAAAGGGTTGCGTCCGAGAAACCGTTCGAAGTAGTCGCACACGAACATCCAGTCGAACGCCGCGTTGAACCCCACAAAGACCGGATCGCTTGCTTCGGGAACTGAGGATGCGATCCACGACTCAAACTCCAGCATTGCTTCAGCGGGGTCCCGCCCGGCTTCCTTGAGATGCTCAAGCGTGAGGCCGCTGATGGACAGTGCTTCCGTTGTCATCTTGTCATTCACGGGAGCTAGCTCCATGTAAAACCCGACCGCCGGATCGTCAACGAGGCACGCACCAACAGCGGTCATTGAGTAGGTGCTCGGATTCGGTCCAGCAGTTTCGACATCGATACTGATCAGGGTTTCTCGCATCGGGCTCCCGTCGCTCTGGCAACAGGCTACGGGAAGGGGGCGACTCCCGGCCACAGGGCACCTACTGCCTGCCCTCTCGTACACTAGTGGGGTGCCCATCTCCAACGGAGCAACCCCGGCTTCGCCGACCGCAGAACGGCCGGCTGTAGTGCGCGGTCGCTTGAACAACCTGCCTGTGCGGGGCGCTAAGCGCGTGTTGCTGGCCGCTCCGCGTGGATACTGCGCGGGCGTTGATCGAGCCGTTGTAGCCGTGGAGAAGGCGCTCGCAAACTACGGTGCCCCCGTTTACGTGCGCAAGCAGATCGTGCACAACAAGCACGTTGTGGCCACTCTTGAAGCTCGCGGTGCAATTTTCGTCGAGCAGCTCGTTGAGGTGCCGGAGGGGGCCCGCGTCGTCTTTTCGGCGCACGGAGTGAGCCCTGCCGTCGTCAGTGAAGCCGACGCTCGCAACCTTCTCGCGATTGATGCGACGTGCCCCCTGGTGACAAAAGTGCACCGCGAGGCCAGCCGGTTCTCGCGAGCTGGGCTCGACATCCTGCTTGTCGGGCACGCTGGCCACGAAGAAATCGAAGGCACGATGGGTCACGCGCCCGAACGGACGATTTTGGTGACGGGCCCCGAAGACGCTGACACTGTGCAGGTGCGCGACCCCGACAATCTTGTCTGGCTCAGCCAAACAACCCTCAGCGTGGACGAAACCATGGAAACGGTTCGGCGCTTGCGGGAGCGCTTCCCGAAACTCAAAGACCCTCCAAGCGATGACATTTGTTACGCGACACAGAATCGACAAGTAGCGGTGAAGAAGATCGCGCCTGAATCGGATGTCGTGATCGTGGTCGGTTCGACCAATTCCTCAAATTCGATGAGGCTCGTGGATGTTGCGCGAGAAAACGGCGCACGTTCGGTTTTCCGCGTCGACTATGCAAGCGAGATCGAGCAGGACTGGCTCGATGGCGCCCGAACTGTTGGCGTGACGTCGGGGGCATCCGCGCCAGAAGAGTTGGTCCGAGAAGTTCTTGATCAACTGTTCGATGCTGGCTTCGAAGACGTTCACGACGTAGTGACGGCAGAAGAGGATCTCATGTTCTCACTGCCCAAGGAACTGAGAACCACCGCGGATGGCGAAGCCGACGAGCGCGGCCTCGGCGGCCGAGCGAAGCGCTTGGACTGGCAGCGATGAGTGACCAGGATCGGCCGAAGCCGCAGTATGGCGAATATGCGAGCGATCAGGAACAGGCGAGGGCGCTTGAGCGTTCGGGGGTGGCTCATGAGCGCGCGGAAGTGCAGGCAGCTCGAGTGAGCCACGAGCCTTTGCCTCCCGCAGTGAGCGTCCAAAGCCCTCGTCGATCTCTGGATCGGATTGTCACCGTGTTTCTCCTTGCCTTCGGTGCTGTCTCCGTTATTGGGGGAGCATCAAACTTCGTCAACTTGTCTGAAACATTGAGTGAGACGATGCAGCGTTTTGGCGCTGGCGAGTACCAGGCCACAGCGCAAACGGCGGGAATCGGTATTGCGTTGCTCGTGAGCCAGATCCTGTTCTGGCTGGCAGCCGCGGTGATCTCCTATCGCCGGATCGTGCGCCACAAATTGACGTGGTGGGTGCCGGTGCTTGCTGGCGTTCTCAGTTTCGTCGTTCTCACCGTGCTCCTCGGTTCTCTGCTGATGTCTGATCCCGCGTTCATCGCCTCCATCCCGAACGTATGACGATGCGAGAGCAAAGCTCGTTTGCTTCGCGGTCGCGAGTGTTTGCCGACTCCCCGCGCCTGGCTGTACCGCCGCGCCACTTGGCAGCCACCATCACGGCTCAAGCGGTGTTGAGAGCTGGCTGGGCAATTGCGGGAACTTTTCTCTTCATCAGCTTGGTTGTGTGGGTGGCTCTGTGGGTGGATCGCGGATACGGTGTGGGTGCGTTTATGCCCCTCGCGGCACTGTGTGCCATCGCCGCGGCCCTGACGTTTCTTATCTTGCGACCTGGTCCGCGTAGCGGCGTTCTCTTCCTCTCCGTGGGCGCGGTCGCTACCTACTTTTGGGTGTTCGGGGTGCTCTCGCTCGAGCCGATTCTCAACATTCAAGGTATTTACCTTGTCAACCGGATGACGGTCGTGTTACTTCTCGTGGGAGCAGTGAGTTCGCGCCTCATCCACGGTGTGCTGTGGTGCACCGCCGGATGGTTGTTGGGCTCAATCGCGACGGCCCTCGCACAACTAAGCCTCGGATTGCCGATTGTTCGAGGGTACGGTCCGTTCATCTCGTTGCTTCTTTACATTGTCGTCACCGTGATGTTTGTGCTCATCAAGAGAAGTCAGAGCCAATTCAGTTCCGCATTTACTGACATGCAAGTCGAGCCTGCGAGGATTACGGGCCTGCGAGAACTTGAGGAAAGAGCCGTGGGGCTTCTTCACGACACCCTCCTCAACGATCTGGTGGCACTCACCCTCATCGATGATGAGCTGGATGAGCGAACGAGTTCGAGGTTTCGCCGGGACATTCGCAAGGTACGGGAAGCGAGCGTCGAATCGGAGCGCCCTCACAATGGTGACGTAGCCGTCTGGCTCCGCCAGGACATCCTGTCGACCGTGAGCGACTTCCAATGGCGTGGCTTGCGAGTCGACATCACGGGGGACGCGACAATTCCCACGGAGACTTCACCTCACGTGGCGGAAGCGATTGGCGGAGCGATCCGCGAAGGCCTTGAGAATGTGCTGCGGCACTCGTCTTCCGAGTCTGCCGAGCTGTTTCTCGATAGCTCCGACACCGAACTTTCGGTGATGATTGCGGATCATGGAATTGGATTCGACACGAGTGCGGTGTCGAAAGAACGCTTGGGTGTTCGCCAATCGATTATTCAGCGCGTCGAAGCAGTGGGCGGAAGCGTGAGAATCTGGTCTGCTGAGGGGGCGGGTACTTCCGTGGTCATCGCAGTGCCTTTGAGAGGTGCACATGAATAGCGCATGGAGATTCTCTCCGCGCGAGGTGGATCTTCTCAGCTGGTTTACCGGTCCCCGGGTTCCCCTGGTTTTTGGCGGAGTGGCGGTCGCGTTTGGTCTCGCTATCACCCTCATCGTCGAAGATGACCCCGTGAGGAAACTCTTTGGTGTACTTTCTGTAGCCGTGAGCGCAGTAGCGTTTTGGCTCGTCACGTACCTGGTGTCCCACCGCCGATTTCGGAGTGATCACGTGATCACGATTGTTCCCATCGGCATTGGCTTGATTGCTTTGCTTCTCTCCGTCGCGAGCGATTGGGGGAGCACGATTGCTTTCGAACTTCGCTGGTCACAGATCGCTTTTGGGCTCCTGCTTGTGAGCCTTGCTCCGTACATTTCTCCTCGACGGATTCTCCTCGTCGGTATTCCAAGTTTCTTCTTCAGCGTGTCGTTGACAGCGGCGAGCCTGGTGATGAACCTGGACCCCACCCATTGGCCACCCGTCGTTGACTTGCTCCTCGGCAGCGGCATCATCCTGGTGGCTGTCGTGGCGGCGACCGTGTTCTCCTATCAAGTGGTGGCGAGAACACTTCGCTGGGCCGCATCGCCCCCCGGTCCGGAGTTCTCAAGCGGTGTTCTCGGCGAGGCCGCCAAACGGAGAATTCTTCAGCAGGAAATCGCGAGCGTGAGCGATCGCGCACTGCCGCTGTTGGAGAGAGTCACGGCAGCGGGAATGGTCACTCAAGCGGACCGCGATGAGGCAAGGTCACTTGCAGAAGGCATGCGTTCCGAGCTTGTCGAACGATCCAACCGAAG
>RCMY010000539.1_pt1 | contig 35615 bp, 34 predicted proteins | sample 2041341 | NCBI WGS metagenome assembly RCMY01 (sample SAMN09708234, study PRJNA481090) | Marine sediment metagenome, whole genome shotgun sequencing project. | reverse complement strand
TAGCTATACATCCATCCCCTATTCCGCGTTGGCGAGCGGTCAGGTTCCCGTCACGTTCCTGCAGGACAAGGTCATTCTCGTCGGTGCGACGGCCAGCGGTTTGGGAGATCAATATCCGGTTCCACTCGGCGATGGCGCGACTCTCTCCGGAGTTGAAATCATGGCCAATCTTTTTGGCGCGATAGCGCGGAATGATTTTGTCTCCCCGCTCCCGTTCGCTCAGCAACTGATGCTATCGCTGCTTCCTGCCTGGATCTTGCTGATCGGCTTTTGGCGTTGGCGTCCACGGACCACCATCATGGTCTCGTTCGGCTTGATGGTGACTATATTGCTGAGCAGTGCGATACTGATCCAGTTCGGGATCTGGTTTGCGCCCGCAACGGCCCTTTTTGGCGTTACTCTGGTTTATCCGATCTGGGGATGGCGACGGCTGCAGGCGACAAGTGATTTCATGGATAGCGAGCTGCAGAATTTCCAACTGTCAAACATCGATATTCCGATCATGCACACCGATCTCGGGCCGGTCGATGTCATCACTGGTCAAGCCGAACAGCTTACTCATGCAATTTCCCATGTTCGCGATCTACGGCGGTTCATCAACGATGCGCTCAGTAACCTTCCTGATCCGATGTTCATCACTGATCTCGACGGCAAGGTAAAGTTCGTTAACCGGTTGGCGCAGGCCGGGATGAAAGACGGAGCTCAGAATCTCGCGCTGGATGACATGCTCAACCGCTTCGTATCACCCGATGACCTTCAGGAGGTGAGGGACTATCTCGATTTGAGAAACAGGCCAGCAAAGCATGATTATGTCGATTTTACCTCACTCCACGGACAAATTTTCGCGATGCGCCGCGCACCGGTGGTATCGGATGAGGGTGCGCTGAAGGGGTACATCCATTATCTCGCAGATATCACGGAAGTCGCCCATGCAGCACAACAGCGGGAAGAGGTGCTGCAATTGCTGTCGCACGACATGCGCGCCCCACAGGCGGCAATTCTTGCTCTGCTGGATGGACAAGAAAAAGATGAAACGGCAAACAGGATCGAAAGTCATGCACGGCGTACGCTGGCGTTGGCCGACAATTTTGTCGGTCTTGCGCGGATCGATTCCAGCGAATTTGAAGGTGAAGACATATTGCTCGCTGAACTGGTCGCCGAAGCCAATGACAGCTTGTGGCCGCTAAGCAACACACGGGCCATTGTCTGCGAGCTGGATGATCAGTCTGATGGTGCCTTCGTAAGCGGCGAACCATCCAGTCTCTATCGTTCCTTTGTCAATCTGATCGACAACGCGATCAAATACAGCCCTGATGGAGGCACGGTAGTAATTACCATAAGGGTCACTGAGCTGGATCGACAACCCCATGTGTCGGTGGCGATTGTCGATCAGGGTCCGGGAATGTCGGACGATATGATGGACCAGCTGTTTGACCGTTTTGCCAGCGATGATCGGGAGGCTCATTCATCGATAAAGGGGGCTGGGCTGGGACTGAATTTTGTCGCCAGGGTAATCGAACGGCACGGCGGTCACATCAGAGGAGAAAATCGCCGAAATGGCGGTGCCTGTTTTACCGTGATATTACCCTTGGCTCCCGAACTTGAGGATCAGGCCGGATAATTCATTCAATGCCCTGGCGGGTCCGGATTGCGCTTTGCGGGGTTTGGGTCGGAACCCGGTCCAGTCCGGACAGGGCGGAATTGATCAGAAAGGGCAAGGATTGCGCTATCGTGCCGTTGCAATGATATTCGGCGGCATTGCCCGAATATAGCATTGTACCGCGCGCCTGGTCGAAAAGGCTGATGGTCAACCGATGCTCCTGGTCTCTGCACGATTGAAACCGTTTCTGCCGTTTTGCGGCGGCTATTGATTGTTCGGCATCTTTCTCGCCAGCGTTGACCGCGATATCGGCTGGCCGGTCGGAGAGCGCGACGTGCACCAGTATCGATGCATCCGGAGAGGACTGATAGCCTCTTTCGGTCAACGATTTCGCTACTAGCTCGTTGGCAAGTGCCAAATCGCGATTCATCACCGCATCTTTTGAGGAAATCGTAAACTGCTTTTGTTCAGCCGCCGGTGTTATTTGATGCGTCTGGACGCGGGTTTCAATTGGTCCGGCACAGCCGGAAACCGCCATTGCGCCTGCCAATATCCATGAGAGTGCTCGGATCACCACATTCTCCCGCTGGTTTTTCTCAAGCCATTTTGATAGTGTGCCGGTCCGATAAAGTCACGCAAATTGGCTTCGGGCGAACGGGCCTATCGCGTCAGAGCGTAGTAAATCACATAGAGCCACGAGAAAAAACCATGGATGACCGCCCAGACAATCGACTTGTGCGTGGTGAAGCTGATGGCGATGGCAAGAGCGCTGCCGAAGCCAACGCCTTTGCTGACGATCTCCTTGCGGACAATAGTGGCTCTACTTCTCATCGGTGATTCTCCTGGCGCATAATCTTCCGGGCGCATGCGTTCGGTTCGTGCCTTCTCGACCATGATCAGGCGGCTTCCCGCGCGCGGTCGGACAGTTCCTGGTTGAGCATTTCTGCTAACAGGAATGCGAGTTCCAGTGACTGTGCTGCATTGAGACGCGGATCGCAGTGGGTGTGATAGCGGTCGCCGAGCGACGCATCGGTGACCGCCACCGCGCCGCCGGTGCATTCGGTGACATTCTGACCGGTCATTTCACAATGAATGCCGCCCGCGAAAGTGCCTTCTGCACGATGGACTGCGAAAAAGCCCCGCACTTCGGTGAGGATGCGGTCAAACGGCCGGGTCTTGTAACCGCTGTCCGCCTTGATGACATTGCCGTGCATCGGATCGCAGGACCAGATAACCGGATGGCCTTCCCGTTTGACTGCCCGGACGAGCGGCGCTAGACCGCTTTCTACCTTGTCATGTCCAAAGCGGGTGATCAGCGTTATTCGGCCGGCCTCGCGCGCCGGGTTGAGCGTATCGAGCATTTTCAGAAGCGCGTCGGGTGTCAGCGAGGGGCCGCATTTCATTCCAATCGGATTGCCGATACCGCGCAGAAATTCGACGTGAGCCGAACCCTCGAAACGGGTTCGGTCTCCGATCCAGAGGAAATGTGCGCTGGTATCATACCAGTCGCCCGTCAGGCTGTCCTGCCGGGTCAGGCATTGCTCATAGGGTAGCAGCAGCGCTTCGTGACTGGTGTAGAAGGATGTCGCCTTCAATTGTGGCGCAGTGTCGGGATTGATTCCGCAGGCTTCCATGAAGGCCAGTGCTTCCCCGATCTGGTCAGCCATTTTTTCGAATTTCTTTGCCCATGGGCTGCGCGCCATAAAGTCGTGGGTCCAGCCATGAACCTGCTTGAGGTTGGCGTAGCCGCCGGTCGAAAAAGCGCGCAGCAGGTTGAGTGTAGCCGCGGCCTGATTATAGGCGCGGATCATCCGGTCGGGATCAGGATCGCGGCGGCTGCTATCGAATTCGATCCCGTTGATTATATCTCCGCGATAGCTGGGCAATTCAACACCATCCTGCACTTCCACATCAGAAGAGCGCGGTTTGGCAAACTGGCCAGCCATGCGGCCGACTTTGACGATCGGCAGCTTCGACGCATAGGTCAGCACCACCGCCATCTGGAGGATGACGCGGAATGTATCGCGGATATTGTTCGGATGAAATTCCGCAAAGCTCTCGGCACAATCGCCGCCCTGCAGCAGGAATGCCTTGCCAGCGGCCACTTCGGCCAGATCCTGTTTCAGGCTGCGCGCCTCGCCGGCAAAGACCAGCGGCGGGTAGCTGCCGAGCAGTTCCTCCGTTTCCGCCAGCTTGGCGGCGTCAGGATAGTTGGGCATGTGCAACCCTTCAAAATCCCGCCAGCTATTTGCCGTCCAATTCGTCGCCATCAGAGCGCTCCGTTTCGTTTCCTTTAAAATCGAGAGCCTTTAGGCGGGAGTCAAGAGCGAAGGCAAGGAAAACCCATTGTTGGTTGCCAGCGAAACTATCGGGAAACTGCCGCTTTAGTTTAAGATACGGGTTTTTTCTTCCAACTGCCGCTGTTGCGGAATTCGGGCTTGATTTGGCTGACATCGGGCAATTTCTGTCCGGCAAAGGCCTTGTCACCACCCCTCGCTTTTGCCTCGGTGCTATAATTGGGCGCCTGATAGGATCGCGGGATGTTTGCATCCAGCGGCGGAGTAGGCCGATCATGCCGACGAGCGTTGTCGGCTGCCAGTGCAGCCATTTTCTCTGACTGGGCTGCTGCGGCTTCGGCCTTGCGTCGACCGGCCTCATAGGCCTTTTCCAGCTCGATAGGGTCGAGCGAGGAATCCGTGGCGTTGTCGCGGGTCACATTAACGCGGCGAGTTTTCGGCACCGGCAAGGGCTCGCCGCCGCGATATCTCTGGCTGAAGGCGCTAGCCTTGCCGGCATTGCCTTTCCAGCTGTAGAATCGATGCGCACCGACCGTTCCGAGGAACCGCAGACTTGGTGCCCAGTAGGGATAGACATAGGTTGCATGATAATGGGTAGCGGTGCCGACGCTTGTATAGCTTTTTCCAGCTAGCGCTTCAGCCGCGACCTTTTTGGCGCGGTCCCAATGAAAGCGCGCTGGTTTGCGGCGCAGAGAACCGTCGCAAGTATAGGTGAACTGGCAACCCGTATTTCGCTCGCTGCCCTGATAAATCACGCCGCACACTGTGCTCGGATAGCTGGGATGGCGGACTCGGTTCAATATGACCTGCGCTACTCCGCGTTGACCGGCATCCGGTTCCATGCCGGCTTCATAGTAAACCGCCTGGGCCAGACAATGCAGCGCCCGGCTATCGTCGATTGCCGAACCGCGAAAGGCGGTTTGCCGGATGAGATGTGCTGCGGACGTCTGATCACGATCATTGTGGGTCGTATCTGACAAACCGTTGATTGAACCGGATCCTGGTTCCGCGAACGGATCAATGCCGATACCGTCGTAATTTTGCGGGGTCGCATAATTGGGATCGAGGAAATAAAAGGCCGATCCGGCAAAATTATCTTCTGCCCGTTCGACCGGCTGCAATCCGGGATCGCTGGGATTGAACTGCTGCGCATCGACGCTCGATTGCAGCATGGTTGTCGGAATCAGAATCAGGCCGATCAGGAAAAACGCAGCCAATATTCGTTCGTGAGCCGTCAGGTTCGTGAAGAATTGACGCTGTGCCGCCTTTGAGGAAGGCTTTGTATTCCGTCCCGGCTCGGTCGTTTCCGTGCTGGCTGGATTCTTGCCAGTTATGGTTAATGCTTCCGGTTCCTGATGACCTTGTCCGTAATCGGGAATATGGCCGCTCAGATGCGGAACATAGGGAGGCGGGACGCGCACGAGTTTTCAGAATTCCTGATTAGGCCCAAACGGGCGGATCCGGCGAGATATAGTCAATTTTAGCGGGCTCCGCGCGGGCCAAAAAGACGCTGTTCCATCGCGGGACGCGGTTTGCGGACAAATTAATTGGTTAACGCAGCCCGTCGTTCTCGCATAGTCACCAGATATTGCGCAACGATATATCCAATCACGCCGAAAATGATGCCGCCGAAGGCCGGGCCAATGATAATTCCGTCCAGCCCGTAATATTCGCGACCCAGCCACAGAAAAGGGACAAGCCCGAGCGTATTGCGCAACCAGTTCAAGTAAGTCGACCAAATCGGACGTCCGAGATTATTGCAGGCGGCGTTACCGATGAACAGCATGCCGTTGAAGAAGAAAAGGGGAGTGAGCACAGCTGCAAATAGCCAGAATACATGCCGCCCTTCGCCAACAAGATGGAATGCGTCGCTGATCGGACCACTGAGGGCATACAGGATTGGCCAGATAGCCAGCGTGTAGACCAGAGCAAAAATGGTCGCCTGCTGGATCGTTGTGCGAATGCGGTCAAATTTTAGCGCGCCGAAATTCTGACCAATGATCGGCCCCACTGCTCCGGAAAGCGAGAACAGCAGGCAGAAAGCTACCGGTACGACCCTGCCGACGACCGCAAATCCGGCGATCACATCATTAGAATAGTCGGCAATGAACCGGTAGGAAATGAAGCCTCCGATCGGTGTGGCAATATTGGTCAGGATCGCGGGGATCAGTATCGCCATGATCGGGCTAATATCTTTTCGAAAATGGGGTAGGGTAAAACGGTCGAAACCCCCATAACTCTTCACGATCGGCCAAATCGCGAACATCGCCGAAACAATAGCCGCGCAGGCGCTGGCAACTGCTGCGCCCTGGATTCCCCAGTCGAAGCCGAAGATGAATATCGGGTCGAGAATGGCATTGGTGATGCCCATGCTGAGCGTAACGTTCATCGCCCGCCGCGCCGCGCCATGAGCGCGCAGGAATCCGGAACAGACCATGGCTGTGACGCTGAACGGCATGAATGGGGCGACGATCCGGATATAGCCGGTCGCAGCCTGATTGGCGGCTCCATCAGCCCCCGCCAGTTCCAGAATGTCGGGGGCAAAAACGAAAAACAGGATCGCCAATGGCACAATCAACATCGTGCTGAGAACCAATATATTGGTCAGGTATCGGCGGGCCTGATCCGGATCGCCCTGGCCGATATGGCGAGCGGCAAGCGCACTGGTGGCAATCATCAGGCCGATATAGAATGCTGTGCCGAAAAACAGGATCGTCGCGGCAAAGCCCATTGCTGCAGTCAGTGCGCTGTCTTCCAGTTGCGCGATATAGAACAGATCGGCAAAGTCGACGATGAACATGGTCAGCAGACCGATGCTGGCGGTCAGTGACATGGTCGCGATATGCCGCAAGGGGCTACCGGTCAGGAATATGGCGGGTTGTGTCGCGACTTTATCTGTTCCACTGCAAATCGCCTGGCCGAAACTGGCAATGGCGGAAGAGACATTTTGCCCTATAGCCTTTTGCCAAGGGGTCAATTCATCTCTATTGGAAAATGATCTTTGGAGGGCGTCGGATGATTTATCGAAAAGCAATGATCGCACTGGTGATCGCCATACTGGCGGGCTGTTCTGTTGCCGAGGAAGATAAACAACAGTCGTCGCAAGAACGCGGCGTTTTCGAGCGCAGAAATGTTGCGCCCGACCCGGCCGACAATAGTTCGACACCCCGCAAGGCGGAACATGCCTATGCGCGGATAGCGCTCAACTGCATCAACAAACAATATCCCAACAAGATCAGCCATGTGTTGAACAGCGCGGTCGATGTAGCGGAACCGGCAAAACTGACCCCCGTCTTCTACGGCTGTTTCGACTGGCATAGCGCCGTTCACGGGCATTGGTTGTTGACCCGCTTATGGGGGCAGGGCCTGGTTCCCGAGATGGATGAAGAGATTGCCGCGGCGCTTGCCGCGAATTTCACGACAGAAAAAATTGCCGGCGAACTCGCCTATTTTGACGGTTCTGATCGCAACGCATTCGAGCGCCCCTATGGAATCGCCTGGTTTCTGCAGCTGACCGCCGAACTGCGCGAGATCGCGGACGGGGAAGGCGGCAAGGCCGAGCAGGCAAAAGCGTGGCTCACCCGTTTGGAACCGCTGGAGGCGGTGATTGTGAGCAATATCAAGAATTGGGTACCAAAACTGGCCTATCCCATCCGGCTGGGGACTCATAACCAGTCGGCTTTTGCTTTTGGACTGTTTCTCGACTGGGCCGAGCGCAGCGGTGACGACGGAATGGCCAGTCTTGTGCGCAACAAGGCATTAAGTTTCCATCGCAAAGATCAAGATTGTCCGATGGCCTATGAACCTTCGGGGGAGGACTTTCTGTCTTCCTGCCTGATGGTTGCCGACTTGATGCGGCGGGTGATGGATGGCGCCGAATATGCCAGCTGGCTATCGGATTTTCTGCCGGCGATCCCGACTGATGGCAGCGACGACTGGCTGGAAGTCGGCATCGTCAACGACCCCACCGATGGCAAATTGGTGCATCTTGACGGCCTCAACCTTTCGCGCGCGTGGGCGCTTGAGGGCATGGCTTCAGCGCTCCCGGCCAAAGACAAGCGACGTGCCTCGCTTCTCGCATCAGCCACCCTGCACGGCAATTCCGGAGAGCGATCTGTGCGCACACCGCATTATTCCGGCAGCCACTGGCTGGCCAGTTTTGCGACTTATTGGCGCACCCGGAGGGGAATCGATGCTAGCGACAGCAATGGGGCTTCGTGAAGCCTGAGCCAGCCCTTGTTCTAGCACAAGATGCCGGGGTTCGAACCCGCTCGCTGCTCGACCGGTTGTTTCCGGTCAATCAAGGCCTGGCAATCAAGTCGATGTTCGGCATATGGGGCGCCTATTTCCTGTTTGTATCGAGCCGCTTTCTGTACCGGACGCAGGAAAATGCAGATGCGCTGTTCTTCCAGCGAATATTGATGACCAGTGTCTGTATCGCTGTCACTTGGCTGTTATACCGGCTGCTAATTGCGGTGCGCCGCAACGGCATGGGAACAGCGATATTCATGCTTTCCTTGCCGACCATCATCTTGGCCATTTACATCGCCATCCTCGACCAGATCATCTTCGACCATGATGCAGCAATGTTCGACTTTTCCTATCTGCTTGATCCGGTCAATTTGGTTACGTTCGACTGGGCCTATGTTCTGGACGAAGCGTTTACCCGCTATTTCATACTGGCCAGCTGGGGAGCTCTATATTTAGCCCTGGCCCATAGTGAGGATCTACAGCGGATGATGGTGCACAGCCGGCAGCTGGAGCAGTTGAACCGGGAAAGTGAACTACGGGCGCTGCGCTACCAATTGAACCCGCATTTCGTCTTCAATGCGCTCAATTCGGTAAGCAGCCTGATTATTGACCGGAAAAACGCGCAGGCTGAGAAACTGGTGGATGATCTGGCTGATTATATGCGCGCGGTGCTGACCGATGGCGCCGACGATATGGTGGCGGTAGAACAGGAAATTGCACAGCAAGTGCGCTATCTCGAGATTGAACGCATGCGCTTTCCCGATCGGCTGCACTATACCGTCGACATCGATTCCGCTGCAAATGGTTGGAGCATTCCGGCGCTGATCATCCAGCCACTGATTGAAAATGCCGTCAAATATGGCGTTTCAGGAACGGACCAGCCGGTCAATATCATCATTTCGGCACAGCGGGAGGGCGATCGCTTGCGCATCAGTATCGCGAATGATGGTAGAGTACAAAGGTCTGCTGGCCTTACGCATGGCCGCATTTCCGGGACGGGGACCGGTCTCACCAACATCCAGGACCGGTTGAAAGCACTATATGGTCAAAATGCGTCGTTGCTTTTGGCCAACAACAAGGAAGGCATGGCGATCGCCACCATAGTCCTGCCGGATCCCTCTCTGATTTTTCAGGATATCTGAGAATGGCGACAAAGCTGCCATCGGTCTTGATCGTCGATGATGAACCGCTCGCTCGATCTCGCCTCAAGGCACTGTGCGAGCGGACCAAACTTTTTGGCAACATGGATTTGGCCAATGGCGGCCGTCAGGCCTTGGAGAAAATCAGGCAGCTAGAACCCGATATCCTGCTGCTAGACGTCGATATGCCGGATTTGTCGGGTCTCGAAGTGGCGGAATATTGTGAGGGCCTGGCGCGGATGCCGGAGATCATTTTGACCACCGCGCACAATAAATATGCGGTTCAGGCATTCCGGCTGGAAGTAACCGATTATCTCTTGAAACCGGTCAAGGAGGCCCAGTTACGGGAGGCTGTCGAACGCGCCATTGTCAATATTGCGCGCAGTCTCAGGGATCAAGAGCCGGAGATCGCTCCACCTCTTTGGGTGCAGGATGGCACAGGATCTCTGCAACTTACGGTTTCGGATATTGAATGGGTTGAAGCCGAACGGGACTATATGCGGCTATATTTACCGGGCCGCAGCTATCTTTTGCACCAATCCATGCGCTCGCTGGAAAAACAATTGCCGGACCGCCTGTTCGTCCGTGTTCACCGGTCGGCCATCGTCCGGCGTGATTGCATCTCGGAAGTACGCCGAAAAGGGCGCAAGCGATTTGTAATTCTGCAGGACGGCAGCCGGTTGGCGATTGGTCCCCGTTATGCGGACAGGATCATCGGCACTGCTCAAGCCGGGCGCTTGGGTGGGTCCGAAACCGTAACAGAATAACGCGGCGCCGGTGCCGGTTGCATCAATCCACCGACATCAACAAACGTCTGCCGTGCGACATTGTGCGGGTGTTCTTTCGCTTCCGTCAGCGACAGGACAGGCGCGAAACAGATGTCCGTTCCTTCCATCAGATCGCACCATTGGGAGCGGGTCTTGGTTTTAAACAGCGCGGTCAGTTTTTCTTTCAGTAGCGGCCATTGTCTTGGATCCATCTGCGCGTCGAAGTCCGAATCTTCCGCAAGGCCGGTCACTTGCCGAAGCTGTGCATAAAATTGCGGCTCGATTGATCCGATCGAGATAAATTTGCCATCGGACGTTTCGTAGCTGTCGTAGAAATGCGCCCCGGTGTCCAACATATTGACGCCCCGCTCATCTTTCCAATGACCGATATTGTGAAAGTCGAAAATCATTGCCATCAATGCGGCGGAACCGTCGGTCATTGCACAATCGACCACCTGACCGGTGCCTCCCGTCTTGGCATGGAGAAGGGCAGAAACCATGCCGAACGCGAGCATCATCCCGCCACCGCCAAAATCGCCAACCATGTTGATCGGCGGGGTCGGCTTTTCGCCAGCATGCCCGAAAGCATGCAAGGCGCCGGAAATAGAAATATAGTTGATATCATGTCCAGCGGCGGCGGCGAGCGGCCCATATTGCCCCCAACCCGTCATCCGGCCATAGACCAGGCTTGGATTGTCCGCGAGCATCACATCTGGACCCAAGCCCAACCGCTCCATCACGCCGGGACGGAAGCCTTCGATCAATCCGTCGGCATTTTTCGCCAGTTTGCGGGCCATTGCAATCCCCTCGTCCGACTTCAGATCAATCTCGACCAATGTGCGAGAGCGGGAAAGGGCGAGGCGGGGATCAGGAGCGCTGCCCGGGCGATGGAGAACAGTGACTGTGGCGCCCTGATCCGCGAGCATCATGCCGCAAAAGGGACCGGGACCGATCCCGGCAAACTCGATGATATTGATTCCGCTTAATGGCCCTGCCATGCCCCGCTCCTGTTTAATCGACTGATTAACCGGTCCTATGCAGGGAAGGAATTCTAAGCAAGCTTAATGTGGACGTCTGGTCCGGAGTCTAGCGAGGAGGCTCTCTGTGCCGCAATGGGACAAATTTTTTGGCTTGGCGACGTAGATGATGCGGCACTTCCGATTTTTTCTGTCCAACTGGTTGTCTCGCCAGCTTTGGATCAATTGGATGATCAAAAGCTACACCGAACCTACCCTGGGCAACCCAGGCGACAGATCCTGTGATACGACCAATATTGCGCAGTTCAATTTGTACCTTGTCGCCCCGCTTGGCGAGTACTGGTGCCTCGGCCATCAGGCCGCCTGATGACAGATTACGGATCCGCACCTCGCCGCAATTATCGCCATCGATGAACAGCAGTTCCGCCTTCAGAAACAGACTATCCCGGTCCAGTTCGCGCTTCGCTTGGTCAACGGCCGGGCTGTTCATTTTCAGGTTCTCGTCAAAAGTTTCTTTCATAAGCTTCCCGTAGTCGATAATTGTAACAGCATGTGTCGCGAAGTTGAGCTTAGAGAGGAATAAGTGCAAATCTGGTTAATATCTGGCATTTTTTTGCGGCGAGACATTTGCGCTATAATGCCGCCCGCGAAGAATGTTTCGACCTAAAGAAGCCAAAACATTAATTTTGATGCCGGGGCAGCGCCATATATTACTGATCGCGCGAGATTTTCTCGTTCCGTTCATGCGCTTCCTGCGCTTCGACGGTCATCGTGGCTATCGGTCTGGCTTTCAGCCGGTCGAGCGAGATTTGTTCGCCGGTAACCTGGCAATAGCCATATTCGCCTTCGTCAATCCGCCGCAATGCCGAATCGATTTTGGACGTCAGCTTGCGTTGACGGTCGCGGGTTCTCAACTCCAGACCCCAGTCGGTTTCGCTCGATGCCCGGTCATTCAGGTCAGCTTCCTGAATCGGACCATCCTGCAAATGTGCCAGGGTTTCTTTGGATTCCTCGATGATTTCCTGCTTCCATTTTTCCAGGGCCAGCCTGAAAAAAGCGAGCTGATGCTCGTTCATGAACTCTTCGTCTTCGCTCGGTTCATAGCCGCTTGCGAGAACTAGATTTGCGCCATTCGCGCTTTTTTTTGCGGATGCTTTTTTCACCGAGGATGCCAACATACTCTCCAAACATCTGCCCTATCCGAATCCGGGAGGCTGGAACCATTTACACGGCGGGCCTATACCCAGCACATCTGGTGGAAACAAGGCGCAAAATAGCTGATATTTCAATTATCCTGAAATGGGGAAATTTAAGACATCGAAATATGGCGCGGAGTATATTCTAACGGCCCTTCAACGGATCATGGCTCAATCTCTGCCGCGTGAAAATATCTGAACTTCTTCTTGTTTTCGCAATAATAACATCTCCAATGGTTCCAATTCGGGACATTAACCGTGGTGGGATACAATCTGCTAAGACATTTTCCCATTTTTGGCGGTGAAACAAGGTTAACGCAATTGTGGTTTACGATATCTTCTGTCTTTCTAATGCATGTCGGGACAGCGAAAAGGAAAGTCAGCGGTTGAATGCTGACTCACTGGTCGCCTCCTCAGCGGAAGAGAGTTGATATTATGTCGGTACGGATGGCTTTAGCAAAATTATGCGCTTGCACTTGCGGCGGGGCACTAATTGGCGGTGGCGCAGTTCATGTGTCAGAAGCGCCCACTGCACCTTATGTGAAGAAGCTCACAAAGAAGCAGCCGGTTCGCGCCCGTATGATCAGGAAAGGTGAGCCAGCTCGCAAGATCAAGCGTACACGGCGCACTGTGACCAAAACGGTGACAGCTTGCCAACCAACGGTGGTCACAATTGCCCAGACCCCAGCTCCACAACCTATACCGGTTCCTCTGCCTCCTTATATCCCGCCGGCTCCACCGACCTATGACGGCGGCGGCTCAGTACCTGTAGTGATTGGCGGCAGCGGCGGATACGGCGGCAGCGGCGGCGGCTTTTTCGGTGGCTTTTTCGGCGGCGGTGGCTCCGGTGGGGGCAGCGTCGTGATCTCCTCGACCAGCAGCGGTGGGTCAACAAGCACATCTTCTGGTGGCAGCTCAACGAGCGGTGGTTCGACTAGCACGTCTACCGGTGGGGTGACCAGCACTGGCGGTTCAACGAGCACATCTACGGGCGGCAGCAGTTCTTCGTCGTCCAGCTCGTCCAGCAGTTCGTCGAGCAGTTCATCCAGTTCCAGTGGCGGCGACGGATCGTCGGGCGGACATGGTTCTTCCGGTGGTTACGGTTCTTCCGGCGGCGGTTCCAACGGTTCCTCGGGCAGTTCAGGGTCGTCCGGCAGTTCCGGCTCATCTTCCTCGAGCTCGGGTGGTAGTTCCACCAGCAGCTCGTCGGGAGCGACGGGCGGATCCTCGAGTTTCGGTGGCAACAGCACGTCCTCCGGTTCCTCGGGCAGTTCCTCCAGTTCCAGCTCCTCGAGCAGCAGCTCCAGCTCGTCTTCGGGCGGCAGCAGCGGCGGATCGACCGGCGGCACAGAAGTACCCGCACCACCGGTTGTCCTCCTTTTCGGAGCGGCAGCAGCGGCTTTGTTTGCGCGCCGTCGCAAGGCGAAAAAGGCAATTGCAGCCTAAGAAGCTTAAACCAAGATAATCTGAGAAAGCGGCTCGAGCAATCTGGCCGCTTTTTTCTTTGCAGTCTTGCAAGTGAAACAGACGCTCGGCATAGGCATTGGCCATGCATGATATAAAATATATTCGCGATAATCCGGAAGATTTTGACGCTGCGCTAGCGAAGCGTGGTGTCGAAGCAGTCGCCCAGAATATACTGACCTTGGATGAGCAAAGCCGCGCGCTGAAAACCCAGCTACAGGATGGTCAGGCACGCCGTAACGAGGCATCCAAGGCGATCGGCAAAGCCAAGGGGCAGGGCGACGACGAGACGGCGCAGGCGTTGATGACGGAAGTCGCCGAACTGAAAAGTGAAATACCGGAAATCGAAGAAAAAGAACGGGAAGTTTCTAATCGGTTACAAGATATCCTGGCTGCGCTGCCGAATCTGCCAGCCGAGAGCGTCCCACTTGGCGGGAATGAAGACGACAATGTCGAGATCGAACGCTGGGGCGAACCGCGGGCGTTCGAATTCATGGCTCGCGAACATAGCGATATCGGTCCGGCGCTGGGGTTGGATTTTGAAACGGCTGCTGCAATGTCAGGCGCGCGCTTTGCCTTTCTGCGCGGTCAGATGGCGCGGCTGCAGCGGGCGATCGGTCAATATATGCTTGATCAGCAGACAACGGCGAATGGCTTTCAAGAGTGCGCGCCTCCTGTACTGGTGCGTGATCAGGCTATGTTCGGCACCGGCCAGTTGCCCAAGTTTTCCGAGGATTCGTTCCAGACTACTGATGGCTACTGGCTGATCCCGACGGCAGAGGTCAGTCTCACCAACAGCGTGCACGGGCAGATATTGGATGAAGCGCAGCTACCGATCCGATTGACCGCACTTACCCCTTGTTTCCGCAGCGAAGCTGGCTCTGCCGGCAAGGATACAAAAGGCCTGATCCGTCAGCATCAGTTTGAAAAAGTCGAAATGGTAGCAATCGTTCATCCCGACGACAGCGATGCAGAACATTTACGGATGACCGAAGCCGCAGAATCGATCCTCAAGGCGCTCGATTTGCCCTATCGCAAAATGCTGTTGTGTACGGGTGATATGGGTGCAACGGCTCGCAAAACATACGATCTCGAAGTCTGGCTGCCTGGGCAGGACACCTACCGCGAAATTTCGAGCATTTCGACCTGCGGAGATTATCAGGCGCGGCGGATGAATGCCCGGTTCCGTCCCGAGGGTGAGGAAAAGGGGACAAGGTTTGTCCACACGCTCAACGGTTCTGGACTAGCCGTCGGCCGCACTCTGGTCGCGGTGCTCGAAAATTATCAACAGGCGGACGGTTCTGTCACAATTCCGCCAGCCCTGCTGCCCTATATGGGCGGTATCGACAAGCTGGAGCCCGGCTAATGCGGATATTGCTTACCAACGATGATGGGTTCGATGCACCGGGTATGAAAGTCCTGCTGGATATTGCGCAGCATTTTTCCAACGATATCTGGATTGTCGCGCCGTCTGACGAGAATTCGGGGGCTGGTCACTCGCTGACACTCACCCGGCCCCTGCGCATTCGCAAGCGCGGCGATCAGCAATATTCAGTAGATGGTACTCCAACCGACAGCGTGATGATGGCGGTCGCCAAGATCATGAAAGACGGCCCGCCCGATCTCATCCTGTCCGGCGTCAACCGCGGTGCCAATCTGGGCGAAGATGTCACCTATTCGGGCACGGTGTCTGCCGCCATGGAAGGTGCACTCGCGGGAATCCCGTCGATCGCGCTCAGTCAAGCCTATGCACGGGAAGATATCGGCGCTGATGTTCCATTTGAGGCAGCTCTACAATGGGGTGAACGTGTGCTGCGGCCTTTGATCAAGCGACGCATGGATCACCGGACGCTGGTGAACATTAATTTCCCGGCACTCCCAGCGAGTGAAGTAAAGGGTGTGCGGGTCGTCTCGCAGGGTATCCGCGACTATGGTCGATTGCAGATCGTCAGCAACCGCGATCCGCGCGGCTTTGAATATCATTGGTTCGGTCTTGGTCCGATGGTCGAAACGCCGGCTCACAGCACCGACCTGGAAGCAATCGCCGGCGGCTATGTCTCGATCACGCCGCTCCATTTGGATCTAACCCATTATGGTTCGATGGATGATCTGAAAAAACTTTATAGCTGATTGCGAGCCCCAACGCTCAGAATTCGCTATGTTTGGTTCAGCGGGGCTGGCAAGGTACGGTTTTGCTGCTAATAGCGTTCCAGCAAAGGGAAGAGTTGGTTAATGGGGTCATATATGCGTCACGTTGCGATCCTGATATTGCTTTGCGGAGTCACTGCTTGCATCCCGCCGGGCCGCGATGAATATGCCCCGCCACCAGTCCAGCCTCAATTGCGTACGGATCCTGCCGTTCTTGGCGCAACACCCGATCAGGCGCCGCCTTCGACTTGGCAATCGATTCCCGTCACGGCCAACGCCCAGCGGGTGGAATCCGGCGTTTATGTCGTGCAGCCCGGAGATACGTTGCGCGGGATTGCCAACAAGACTGGAGCAGGATCACAGATCATTGCGACAGCCAACGGATTGGTCGAACCCTATGTCATTCAACCAGGCCAGCGACTCAAGATCACCGGCGGGCGCTATCATGCGGTCAATTCGGGTGAGACTGGTATCGCGATCGCCCGTGCCTATGGGGCACCGTGGCGCGAAGTGGTGGCGCTGAACGCGCTGGAAGAACCCTATATTCTGCGTGTAGGGCAGAAGCTGCTGCTGCCCGCAACCGCGCCCAGCAATCCAGCCAGTTTGAGCATTGAGCAGCGTGCCGCCGCCTTTGATCTGGATATTGATGATATTGTTACCGGCAGCCAGCCAGCGCTGGCGTATGGTGCGGCTGCGAAAGAGCCGTCCGATTGGCGAAAAGCCATCGCACCCAATAAAACCATCGCTACGCCGGGCAGCTTCACCGGACGGTTCCAGTGGCCGGTGGATGGCGCCGTTATTTCCAGCTTTGGCAGCAAAGGCGGTGGCAAGGTCAATGATGGTCTCAACATCGGCGTCCCGAGAGGTACGCCGATCCGTGCGTCCGCCGATGGAATAGTCGCCTATAGCGGCGATGAAATTGGCGTATTCGGCGGACTGATCCTGATCAACCATGGTTCCGGCTGGGTTACTGCCTATGGCCATGCAGACAAGCTGAATGTGACGCGCGGCCAGAAGGTGAAGATGGGACAGGTTATCGGCCTCGCCGGTGAAAGCGGTTATGTGGAGGAACCACAACTACATTTCGAGATCCGCAAGGACCGCAAGCCGGTCGATCCAAACAACCATCTGCCGAAACGCGGCTGAACCCGCCATGGCAAGGAAAACCCAACGCAAGATTTCTGACTATTTCACTTTGCGGCGGCGTTCGAGTCTGCCGATCTGGGCGGATATTGCCTGGCGGGTTGCTTTCGTCCTCGGCCTGATCGGGATGGCCGTGTCGGTGCATTATTTCGACCGTAATGGCTTGCAGGACAGCTATGACGGTGACGTCAGTTTTTACGACGTTATTTATTTTACGATGATTTCGATCACTACAACCGGATATGGCGATATAACCCCGGTCACCGAACGGGCGCGGATGTTCGATGCACTGGTTGTGACTCCTATTCGCATCTTCGTCGTGCTAATCTTCGTCGGCACGGCTTATAATTTTGTTTTCAAACGAACCTGGGACAATTGGCGCATGAAACTGATTCAAGGCAATTTGCACGACCATATCGTGATCGCCGGCTTTGGAACGAGCGGCAGCGAGGCCGTGCAGGAGCTTCTCGCGCGCGGTACCAAGCCGGAAGAAATCGTCGTGATCGACACATCTGACGACGCATTGTCGCTGGCGGAGAAGCTCGGCTGCGCGGTGATCAATGGCGATGCTACCCGTGACAATGCACTGATGAATGTGAAAATCTCGCGTGCCCGTTCGATGATTGTATCGGCAGGGCGCGATGACACCAGCATCTTGATCGTACTCACCGCCCGGCATCTCGCCTATCATTTGCCGATCAGCGTTTCGATCAAGGCGGCGGATAACGAACTGCTTGCGCGGCAGGCGGGAGCGACGACCGTCATCAATCCCGTCAGTTTCGCGGGACTGTTACTCGCCGGAAGCTGTGAAGGGGCCAAGATTTCCGACTATCTCAGCGACCTCGCTTCGGCCACGGGCCGGGTAAAACTGGTCCAGCGGGCGGTAACCGAAGGCGAAGTCGGAATGGCGATGAGCGAAGTTGTCGGCACGGGGCTGGGCGTGCGGATTTACCGGGGTGACACAGTGATCGGTTTCTGGGAAACGGAAGCGAAGACGCTCGAGGCCGGGGATATCATCGTTGAAATCATTCCCGGCAATGATGTGGAACCACATATAGCGGAAAACGTCTGATCCGGCCTGTTCTTCGGTTCATGTTGCAACTGCGAGATAAACATCTATTCTGGCGGTTCATTGACGGAGCTTGCTGATGGCCGATCCAATACCCATGCCCACCGGGCTTCGCCCACCCCGCAGACTGGCGCAGCTTGGAGAATTGTCCCTGCCGCTCGATTTGCTGCGCTTTGGCCTGCAATGGCCGCGGCTGGTCACGGCACCGCGCGGGGATGGCCGGCCGGTCTATCTGATCCCAGGCTATGGCGGCAGCGAATTGTCGATGCGCCCGCTGGAAGGCTTTCTCCAGCAAATCAACTATGCCGTCGCCGACTGGTCGCTCGGCCGCAACCAGGGTTCGGTGGACCGCGATGTCGCGCGCTTCACGGCGGTTGCGGAAGCCCGGTTTGCCGAGAATGGCGGGCAGGCGTTCACCCTGATTGGCTGGTCGCTCGGCGGGACGATTGCCCGCGAAGCCGCTCGCCTGTCCCCCCATCTGGTGCGCGAGGTGATCACCATGGGCACCCCGATCATCGGCGGTCCCAAATATACAACCCCCGGTCAGCGCTACGCCCGGTCCGCCAATGTCCGGCTCGATCAATATGAGCGCGAAGTCCATCAGCGCAACAGCATCGGGTTCGGGCAGCCGCTGACCGTTATCTATTCCGATCGCGACGGGATCGTCGGTCCCGATATCGCCAAGGATATCTACAATCCGCAGGCCCGCAATATCCGCGTCGATGGCGGGCATATGGGTCTCGGCTTCAACCCCAAGGTCTGGCGGATCATCGCCGATACGCTGGCGGGCCGCGCCTGACCCAACCCCGCGACTGACCCAACCCGTCACATGTCTCAGCCAAGCCAGGCGTGGACGACGCCCATGGCGATATAGAACAGCAGCCAGTAACCCGCGTCGATGAAGAACAGGGTCTTGCTCTTCTGTGAGAACAGATAGTTGGTGCCGATCGCCGGAATGATGAAGCCGAGCGCGATGCTGAAGGCGGTCAGCACCTTGGTGGTAAAATCGAACTCCGTCGCATAGGTCGCGAAGGTATGGGCCAGCGCCCAGGAAGCGATCAGGCTGAACGCGAAGGCCCCGCCGTAAATCCTGCCCATGCTGCCTTCCTTGATCTGGTCCTCGGTCAGCCCGACCGCGCCCATCCATCGCTTGCCCATGACGGGTCCGTACCAGATGCCGCCGACCAGAAAGCCCGCCAGCGCAGCCACGACGACCGCAATCCAGTTCACATCGAAAATGTTCATATGATCCTCCCCAGGTATGTTCCCCGGCGCAGGCCGGGTTGTTGTGTCCATAGCGAAATTTGGGCGTTTCGGCAATTGGGGCGCGTTCGGGCGGTAGCGGCCTGCACCACGCCGCCATTGTAAAGCTATTGAAGTTCACGAGATGGGCTCTGGCCTGCGCCGGAGCACGATGATGCCGAACATTGATCGTGACTCCCCGGCAAAACGCGCCTAAAGGCCGCGCCATATGGCAACCCAAATTCCCTCTCCGCCCAAAGTCGGCATGGTCTCGCTTGGCTGTCCCAAGGCTCTGGTCGACAGCGAGCGCATCCTCACCCAGCTGCGCTCCGACGGCTATGACCTGTCGCCCGACTATGCCGGCGCCGATGTCGTGCTGGTCAACACCTGCGGGTTTCTCGACAGCGCCAAGGAGGAGAGCCTCGAGGCGATTGGCGAGGCGATGGCCGAGAATGGCCGGGTGATCGTCACCGGCTGCATGGGCAATGAAGCCGACCTGATCATGAAGCGCTTCCCCGATGTGCTGGCTGTCACCGGCGCGCATCAGTATGAGGACGTCGTCACTGCAGTCCATGCGGCGGCTCCGGCAGCGCGCGGTTCGTTCGTCGATCTGGTGCCTGAATCCGGTCTCAAGCTGACCCCGCGGCACTACAGCTATCTCAAGATTTCCGAGGGCTGCAACCATCGTTGTTCCTTCTGCATCATCCCCAGCCTGCGCGGCGACCTTGTGTCCCGCCGCCCCGACGCGATCCTGCGCGAAGCGGAGAAGCTGGTCGAGGCGGGCACCAAGGAACTGCTGGTGATCAGCCAGGACACTTCGGCCTACGGCGTCGATATCCGCCATCAGTCCCGTGTGTGGAACGGCCCCACCGGACAGGGCCGCGAAGTCCGCGCCCATATGACCGATCTCGCCGCCGCACTCGGTGAGCTGCGGACGCCGGAAGGCAAGGGCGTGTGGACCCGGCTCCACTATGTCTACCCCTACCCCCATGTCGACAAGGTCATCCCGCTGATGGCCGAGCGCAAGATCACGCCCTATCTCGACATCCCGTTCCAGCACGCCGCGCCCAACGTCCTCAAGCGGATGAAGCGCCCGGCCAACGAGGCCAAGGTGCTGCAGCGGGTCAAGAGCTGGCGCGATATCTGCCCCGATCTCACCATCCGCTCGACCTTTGTCGTCGGCTTTCCCGGCGAGACCGAAGACGACTTCACATATCTCCTCGACTGGCTCGAGGAAGCTCAGCTCGACCGTGTCGGTGCGTTCCGCTTTGAGCCGGTGCAGGGCGCGGCTGCCAATAAACTCGACGGCGCTCTGCCCGAAGAGGTCAAGGAAGAGCGCTACCAGCGGCTGATGGAGGTCACCGCCCGGATCAGCGCCGCCAAACTCACCGCCAAGGTCGGCCGCACTTTGCCCGTCATAATCGACGAGATCGGCGAGCCCGACGAGGATGGCGACATCGGCGCGACCGCGCGCTCCGAAGCCGATGCGCCGGAGATCGACGGCAATGTCTTCCTCCGCAACGTGCCCGCCAGCCTTGCGGTCGGCGATATTATCGACGCGGTGATCGAGGATACCGACGACCATGATCTGTTCGGGGTTGCTGCGGGTTAAGGACGAACGGCGTTCTTAAGCCCATCCTCTGAAGAGAAGGGGCTAATACCCCGTCCGTTCGTGTCGAGCGTAGTCGAGACATTTGGTCCTGACCGCCGGTCTCTCGACTGCGCTCGAGACGAACGGTGATTTCACCCCCACCCGAACTTGACAAACTTTACACTGTTATAGATTTTTTCCTTTCTCCGCGTCGCCAAGCCTGAATTCGGCCACCGCTTGCGCATGGAAAACCAGCGCGTTGATCACCGCGCCGTCGGCGGTTCCGGTCGCCTTGGTGGTCAGGCCGGGGACGTCGCGTTCCATTTCGGCGGCTTCCTCGGGGCTCATCCGGTAATATTCCGGCGGGCCGTCATCGTCCGGCCAGCGAATCTCGTAAAACTCTGCTGCTTCCTGTCCGGCCGCTTCCGGTTGCTGCCGCGCTTCGGCCTCGGCGGCCAGCGTCGCCAGCTCGTCCTCGGTCGGGGTGGCGACCAGCGGGGCGGTGTCTTCGCCGGCGGCGATGGCGTCGAGCAGTTCGCCAAAGCGCGCCGCGCCGCGTTGCGCCGGGATCTGCTCGGCGATCTTGTCGAGCCGGGCCAGGTGCGCGAGCAGCAGGCGGCTGTCATAGCGCCGCCGCGTCGCGACGACCTCGCCATGATAGAAAATCTCCTCCTCGACGCCTTCAATTGCCCGCTCCTGCAACTTGTCCTGCGCCACCTCCCGCGCCAGCACCAGCGCCGCCAGCCACCCCCGAGCGAAATCCGTATCGCGGCGTTTCAGATCATAGGCCGACTGGCGCGAGCGCTGCACATAATGGGCCGCCGCCTGCACATTGCCGGTGCGGGCGAGGGCCTCGAGAAATTTGACCCGCAGCTCGGGGAGCCAGCCGTCGTGGCGGGTTGTGGGGGTTGGGGTTTCGGGGGCATCCGTTCGCCCTGAGCTGGTGTCGCTGCGCGACGTCTGCGACTCCGAAGGCCCCCTATCGGACGAGAAGCGTGGTTCGACAGGCTCACCACTAACGGTATTTTCGTCAACCCCATTCTCGACTGTGTCATCCCCGCGCAGGCGGGGATCCAGTTTACCGGCATTTTCGTCTGCACGGGCAGCGCCATCTGGGTTCCCGCCTGCGCGGGAATGACAGGAAAGGGCTCTGTCCCCGCCTCCATCATTGTTCCCTTGATCACTCCGATCACCCTGAGCCTGTCGAAGGGCCTGCCGCCGCGCAAATTCATCCTGAAAACCCATAAGTCTGACTCCTGTAAAGCAACCATCCCGACCGCTGCACAGCGGTGCGGCGGTTTGGGAATGGTTTGTTAAAGGGAGTAAATATAACCCATTTGGTGTGTTGTAGGAAAGAGATTAAGTGGGACCAGATTTGTCATCAGGGTCAGAAGGTCGCGGTCCACCGATGATTTCTGATACACTGGGTTCAGGTTGTGCAGACTGACTTTGACCCTTTGCAGCATCTTTCTGTTTTGGGTTTTTGGTCTCTTTATCTGGGTCCTTAATCTCTTCGTTGATATCTATAAATTCATCCAACGCGGAGCTAGCTTTCGCTTCATCAAATGGACGTTTAAGAATTACCGGACCATGCTGGCACAGCAGCCAACCAGCAGAACACCCTCATCCAACTACGCCTACCCGCCTGCGCTGACGCTTCGGCGGCAAGGCTGCGTATCCTTCTCCCTCAAGGGAGAAGGGGCGTGCATCACGTCTTGTGGCTGGGCCTCTGGCTGATTGTGAAATTGCGGCGCGTCGGATTGACGAGGCCGTTCACCCGCTGCCCAAGCCGGTCGACCGGGAGGCTTAGTCCCCGGACTCCACCAGTTTGGGGCAGGAATAGATAAAGCCTTCGGTAAAGGCATCGGTGCATTGATCGAGAACCAGATGCACCTTCGATTGACCCAGTTCGGTCAGCAGCAGATTTCGGGAACCCGGGCCGCCGTCGCTCGCCGTGGTTTCCAGCAGTCCTTCCGAGACCAGCACGGCGACATAGCGCTCCGCTTGCGGTCCGGACAGTTCCAGTGACTGTTCCAGATCCGAGACCGAGAAATCGATGCCGTCAATATTGCGCAGGCAGATGTCGCATAAAATTTGCCACATCAGGTCGCCAAGGGATTGATAAAGAGGACCCAGGCCATCGGACTTGATCATATGGACCGTTCGCATGTGGCGGAGTGTGGTTTTGGTCCGTTCTGACCGGTCCTGTCTTACAATTTTTATTCTTTCATTGCCATTTGCAGGATCGATTTTTCGGAAATTCCCTTCAAATACCTTCATCATTTGCTGCCCCCCTTGCAGTTCTGAGCTCGATCAACCATCAACGGACCGAACTATTGAACTTTTCCAAAGTGACGCTCAGGATTCTTGCTGTCCAATCTGTTATTCCGATTCCCCCTATAAGCAATTGTTATAAAGGATATCTCAAATCGTTCGATCAAACCCCAGGCATCTCCGCTCGTTCAACCTGAATACGTTGCCATTGATGCGGGAGATATTGCGTCACGGCAGCGTCGGAAAAGCGGCAGAAGCGCTCAATATATCGCAGCCGGCGCTGAGCGGGGCCTTGAAGCAGCTGCGGAAACAATTTGATGACGACCTGATCGTCCGCAGCGGCACATCGATGAAGCTCACCCCGAAAGGCGAGAATATTCTGGCGCCTCTGGAGGAAGTGCTGGCCTCCCTGGAAGGTCTGGTTTTTGATAATGACAAGGCAAATTCCGATGTTGCCCCCTTGATCGTCATTGCATCAAATGATCATTTGATGACGATGTTGGGCGCGCGCCTGGTTAAACTGGTGGTGTCGCAAAAACTGAGATATTTGCCTCAATTTATAACCGGGAGTGCGAATTCCCTTCTGGATCTTGCCGCCGGAACGATTGATTTTATCATTGCGCCAAGATTGGGATTGATGGGAGGGAAGCCAGCGAGTTTGAGCAAAATGGCGCAGATGAGCTCCGAACTCCTGTTTTCCGAACCTTTGGTGGGAGTGGCATCTGCGGATGATGACGAGCTTGCCGAGCCGATTTCGCTTGAGGCCTATCTTGACCGGCCGCACGTAGGTTTTGACGTCGGGATGGGACGAGACCTGTCGCATGAACAGATTTTTCTGGGATCTCTCGGCCTGCGTCAGAACGAATTCATCAGATTCTCGAGCTATTCGGCATTGCTCGATACGGTTGTTGCGACCAAAAGCATCGGCCTCGTTCCGGCCAGTTTTGCCCGATTGAACGAGGCACGCCTGGGTCTGAAGATTTTCACCCCTCCCATCAAATTCCCGCCTCTGGAATATAATCTGATGTGGTTGCGCACCAGAGATGGCGATCCCTATTTTGAAAAGTTTCGCAGCGAATTGCGAGAAAGTGTCAGGAAATCGATGGTTTCATCCGGCACTGACTGAACGGATATAGCCGGGCGTCTGTCACGCACGCTGTTACCCCAGTCCGGTTATCTCCAGCCCGGTCACCACAAACGCATAGCCGAGTATCGCGTACACCCCGGCCCGGAACCACGGATAGGGGATGCGCGCCTTGTCGGGGTAGCCGGTCGGGTGGACGACGGTCAGCCGCTCGCCGATCACCGGCGTCGGAAAGGGCGTGGTCAGCGGGTCGCGGACCTCGATAAAGCCGCCGCGTTCGTCGGGCACCAGCAGGATCGCGCTGTACAGCGTCGCGCCGCCGCGCCTTTTGTGCCGGTGGCGGACGATCTGGGCCGGGACGCGGCGGGTGCCGTTGCGGATGAACAGCAGATCGCTGCGCACCATCAGCACCAGTCCTGCTGCCGCGAGGGCCAGGCCAATCAAGAGGAAGAGATTTTCGATGCTGTGGCGCTATCACGCTTTGGTGAGGGTGTTAAGTGGGCTTGCTCCCTCTCCCGTGCGGGAGAGGGTTGTGCAGACTTGGCAGCTTGCTGCCTAGTCGTAGCTGGGTGAGGGTATACTGGACCATGGTGGTGGAGCAACCCACTAGCGGAACACCCTCATCCAACTGCGCCTAGCCGCCTTCGCCAAGGCTTCGGCGCCAAGGCTCCGTATCCTTCTCCCTCACGGGAGAAGGTTTTTGGCTTGCCACTCTGTTCGCGATATTTCCCAGACCAGAGACGGTCTTGTGGTGCCGTCGGCGCGGTGGCTGAGGGTTTCGCCCATCCGCCGGAAGCCGAGGCCGTCGAGCAGATGCGCGGTGCGGTGATTGTCGAGCGAAGCGGTCTCGCAGATCAGGTCGAGGCCCAAAGATTCGAACATCCAGCCGAAGCTCAGCCGCGCGCCCTTGATGCCGCGTCGCTGGCCCTGGCGATCGGGGTGGACCGCGCCGCCCAGCTCGCCGGCCGCCCACTCGGGCCAGATGCAGATATCGGTATAGCCGCCAATCTCGCCCTGATCGCTATAATTGAGAAACAGCAGGCCGGTGCCCTGTTCGCGCTGCTGCCGGTGGTCGGTGATAAAGTCCCGCACCGCGTCGACGGTGAGCGGGCGGGGCAGGGTATAGATCGGGGCGTGAATCTGCGGGTCGCTCAGAAATTCATGGAATAAAGCGGCATCCTCGACGGTCGCGAGGCGGGATGAGTCGTTCTCGGTGGTGATCGAGGTGGCATTGGCCACCGCCGCGCGGATGGCGTCGACTTTCTGAGCGGTGGCCGGGTTTCTGGTGATCGGTATGCTACTGCTGTTGGTCATTGTGCATGCCCGCCTGGTTTGGGGTTCGAAATCTGGCCGGGAACCATCATTTGGCCAAGCGCCTTAACTGCCCAATTAAATTCCCAATTGCAACTCTCCCTCGCCAATGGCATAACCATATAAAAGCTGGGAGAGACGGCAATGGCTACACAAGTTGCGGAAAAGACTGCCACCATGGTAGAATCGGTCGATGTATTGATCGTCGGCGCGGGTATTTCGGGCATCGGCATGGCGGTGCATCTGCGCGACAAATGTCCGGGCAAGAGCTTTGCCTTGGTCGAGCGCCGCGATGATATCGGCGGGACCTGGAACCTGTTCCAATATCCCGGCATCCGCAGCGACAGCGACATGCACACATTGGGCTTCAAATTCGAACCCTGGACCGAGCAAAAGTCGATTGCCGACGGTCCCTCGATCATAAACTATCTCCACCGGATCAAGGCCAAGCATGATCTGGAAAAGCATATCCGGCTCGGCCACAAGGTGCTGACCGCGAGCTGGTCGAGCGAGGATGCGCGCTGGACCGTGACTGCGGAGAAATCCGACGGTAGCCAGGTCACCATGCACGCCAATTTCCTCTATATGGGCGCGGGCTATTATGATTATGACAATCCCTATGACGCGCAGATAGAAGGCCTGCAGGATTTCAAGGGCGAGGTCGTCCACCCGCAATTCTGGCCCAAGGATTTCGACTATACCGGCAAGAAGGTGGTGATCATCGGCAGCGGTGCGACCGCGGTGACGATCGTCCCGGTGCTGGCGGAGAAAGCGAGCCATGTGACGATGTTGCAACGCACGCCGACCTGGTATGCGTCGGCGCCGTCAACAGACCGGATCGCGAACTTTCTACGCCGTATTCTGCCGGAAAAACTGGCTTACAAGATCACCCGCTGGAAGAATGTAAAGCTGCAGGACATCACGTTCCGGATGGCGCGGGACAAGCCGGAGAAGGTGATTGCCAAGCTCGAAAAGCCGATGAAGAAGGATCTGGGCGACAAATATGTGACGGAAGATTACACGCCGCCTTATGGCCCGTGGGAGCAACGGCTGTGCCTGGTACCCGATGGCGACATGTTCAAGGCGATTGCTGCGGGGAAGGCCGACCTGAAGACAGCCCATATCGACACGGTGACCGAGACCGGGATCAAGCTGAAATCCGGCGAGACGCTTGATGCGGATGTCATTGTCACCGCGACGGGGCTCAAGCTCGCGGTCGCCGGCAAGGTTGCGTTCGAAGTCGATGGCAAGCCGGTCCACTGGCCCGACCATTATTATTACAAGGGCTGCATGTTCTCCGACATTCCCAACCTCGCGATCGTATTCGGCTATCTCAACGCCAGCTGGACGCTCAAGGCGGATATCGTGTCGGAATTTGTCTGCCGCGTGCTGGGCCATATGGACGCGACGTCGACGCGGATCGCCAATCCGGTGCTCAACACGGAACTGGAGCAGGAGGAACTGTTCGATTTCTCGTCCGGCTATCTTACCCGTTCGCTGTCCGAACTGCCGCGCAACAGCACGACCATGCCGTGGAAGCTCAACCAGGATTATCTTTTCGACAGGAATATCCTTCTTAACGATCCGGTCGACGACGGGGTAATCCAGTTTTACGGCCCCAATTCGCAGCAGGCGGCTGGTGAAAACGAACCAGCCCTTGAAGCCGCAGAATAATCCGGCTGATCAGTTCCGGACGCTGGTTCCTGCTTCCCGTCGCTTAACGATTTGTTGAGTAAAATCCGTTAAGCTTCCCCTCAAGGGGTTAATGATGGGCTATATGAATTCGCAATATCGTACGGTGGAAGCTGCGCAGATTGAACAGCGCCAGGTGTTCCGCCATCCCGTCCAGATCCAGCGTGCTGCAGTCCGGCAGCATGGCAAAACGGGCAAGGCTGGCGAACTGGTGGATATTTCGATCTATGGTTGCCGCGTTGCCTGCGAAACCAAGCTTGCCAAGCGCACCCGCCTCTGGCTGCGTTTCGAGGGTAGCAGTCCGATCGCGGCAACCACTATCTGGTGCGAGGATGGCCATATCGGCTGTCGCTTCGACCATAAGCTCGACCAGAGTCTGTTTCGAAGCCTAACCCTGATCAGCGAATAGACCCCGGAAAATCCCCTCACTTGCCAACTAACACCCATGTCAGTAAAGCGGCAGGATGGAAAATGAAATTCTTGATATCCTGATTGTCGGTGCCGGCCTGTCCGGTATTGGCGCAGCGGTCCACCTGACCAAAAGATGCCCCGGCAAAAGCTTTGCCATCGTCGAGGCGCGGGAGCGGCTCGGCGGGACCTGGGACCTGTTTCGCTATCCCGGCATTCGCTCGGACAGCGACATGTATACATTGGGCTTCAATTTCAAACCCTGGACCTCGCGCCGGGCCATCGCAGACGCGCCGTCGATCCTCAATTATCTCAATGAAACCGTTGATGAATATGGCTTGGACGACAAAATCCTGCTCAACCGCAAGGTGGTGGATGCGAGCTGGTCGAGCGCACAGGCCTTGTGGACGGTCAGCCTCCAGCATGGCGATGGTTCGATCAGCACTGTCCAGTGCAATTTCCTCCACATGTGCTCGGGCTATTATAGCTATGAGGAAGGCCATAACCCCGACTTCCCCGGCAAGTCAGATTTTGCCGGACAGATTGTCCATCCACAATTCTGGCCAGAAGACCTGGATTATGCCGGCAAGAAGGTCGTGGTGATCGGGAGCGGTGCGACTGCGGTCACGCTGGTTCCCTCGATGGCGGATAGCGCAGCGCATGTCACCATGCTGCAGCGTTCTCCGACCTATATCGTATCGCGGCCGGGCGAGGACAAATGGGCCTTGCGGTTCCGAAAAGTCTTGCCGGCCAAGCTTGCCTATTTGCTGACGCGCTGGAAAAATGTGCTGATGGGCATTTTCATGTTCAATCTGGCGCGCAAGAAGCCCGCGGGTTTCAAGGACCGGCTGCTCGAGATGGTGCGCGAGGAAATGGGGCCGGACGTCGACATGACCAATTTTACGCCAAGCTATAATCCATGGGATCAGCGACTGTGTCTGGTTCCGGACAGCGATTTGTTTGAATCGATCAAATCCGGCAAGGCATCGATTGTCACCGATCATGTCGAAACATTTACCAAAGACGGCATCAAGCTTAAATCCGGAAAGACGCTCGCGGCGGACATCATCGTAACGGCTACCGGACTGAAAATGCTTACCGGCGGCAGCGCGACCATTTCGGTTGACGGGCGGCTTGTCAATTTTGGCGAAAAAATCAATTACAAAGGCGTCATGTTCTCCGGCATCCCCAATTTCGGAATGACGATGGGCTACACCAACGCCAGCTGGACGCTGAAAGCCGATCTGACGAGCGAATATGTCTGCCGGCTGGTGAATTTCATGGACAGGAACGGCACGCCGATAGCGACTCCGACCTTGCCATCCGACGGTCTGATGGGAACCGAGCCGATGCTCGATTTTACCTCGGGCTATGTCCAGCGGGCAATCAATCATTTGCCGAAACAGGGCGATCGCAAGCCCTGGCGGCTGAACCAGAATTATCCCAAGGACATCATCAATCTGCGGCACAAGGCCGTGGACGATGGTGTCATGGTCTTTTCCAAGCCCGGTGCAGCAGTGGTTCATCTGCCAAAGAAGCAGGCCGAAGCGGAAGTCGTCGCCGCCGAATAGACTCTCGCGCTGGGCTTGAACTGTGGCTATAGCGATCAAATGACTGATTTCACTGCATTGATCGAGGCCGATACCGGCCAGTCCGCGCGCTCCATCCAGCTACTGGATACGGATAATTTCGAGGACTGGCTAAAAGCACAACCGGATAGCGTCCGGGCAATTGTCACGGCCTATCAATTTGCCGGCAAACCCGACACCTATCTGCTGCTACCTCTGATTGGCGGCAAGAAAGATGACACCGGGGTTGATTTTTCGGTTGTCGCCGGTGTGCTGGATCATGAAAAGCTTGATCCGTGGTCGCTGGCCAAGCTGGGTAGTAGCCTGCCCGAGGGGCGTTATCGCCTGCAGGAGGCCAGCGCCAAGGGCACATTGTTCGGCTGGCTGATCTCGCAACATGAATTCGATCGCTACAAGGAACTTCCCGATCGTCAGGGACCGAGCATATTGCTGGTCAAGGATGCGATCGGTCAGCGGGATGAGGCCGTGTGTCAGGCCGAAGCCACCGCGATGGTCCGGGATATGGTCAACACCCCGGCTGCCGACATGGGGCCGGACAAGATCGAGGATATCGTCGACAAGCTGGCTGAAAAGCACGGCGGCGAGTTGAAAGTGACCCGCGGGGACACGCTGGAAGAGCATTTCCCGATGATCCATGGTGTCGGCAAGGCGGCCATGCGCGCCCATGCGCCGCGCCTGATCGAACTGAAATGGGGCAAGGCCGACCATCCGAAAATTGCGATTGTCGGCAAAGGGGTGACCTTTGACACCGGCGGGCTTTCGATGAAGTCTCCCGCCGGCATGATGCTGATGAAAAAGGATATGGGGGGCGCTGCCCATGCCATTGCCCTCGCCAGGATGGTGATGGAGGCCAATCTTCCGGTGCATCTGCACCTGCTGATTCCTGCAGTCGAAAATTCGGTTGATGGCCACGCCCTGCGCCCCGGCGACATATTGCAGAGCCGCAAGGGGCTGACCGTCGAAATCACCAATACCGATGCCGAAGGCCGGCTGGTATTGGGCGACGCGCTGACTCTGGCCGGCGAGGAAGAACCGGAACTGATCATCGATTTTGCGACGCTGACCGGAGCGGCGCGCGTTGCACTGGGTCCGGACCTGCCGGCGATGTTCTGCGATGACAAGGAAATGGCGGACGGACTGCTGCAGGCCGGCGAGGATGAAAGCGACCCGCTTTGGCAAATGCCGCTCTGGTCCGGCTATGATGCCATGCTCAACAGCACTATCGCCGATTGTGTGAACAGCGCTTCCGGTGGCTTCGCCGGGTGCATCACCGCAGCCCTGTTTCTGAAAAAATTTGCTCCGGAATCCGTGTCCTGGGCGCATTTTGATACTTTTGCCTGGCGACCAGCGGTCAAGCCGGGCCGCCCGATAGGCGGCGAAGCGCTGGGGCTGCGGGCGAGCTGGCGCTACTTGCAGGGGCGGTACGGTAACTAGACTTCTGCGACACTGCTTGATTAAATGCCCCCAGGTCGTTTAAAGGCGGCCGATTGTCATCGCTTTGTCACATGGCGCATAAGCCGCAGAGTCACGGACATTTTTTATCGCTATTGGGATTTCTATACGCATGGACATGAAAGCTGCAGATACTGGCGCGCAGGCGAAATTCGTGCTGCATGGTCCGGAAGAGGATTTCGATCCGCGGATCACCGCGCATCGCGGCGACCTTGCGGATATCGCGCTGGCCGGCAAGTTGTTTGCACCCCATTATGCTGCGTCGATGCCGATGCGCTGTTCTGCTCCGAAAGCGATGATCCGCAAGCAGAGCGGCAAGAATCATGAAGCGATTTCCGAATTGCTGCACGGCGAAGATTTCCATGTTCTGGATATCGCCGGTGACTGGGCATGGGGATTTTGCGGCTATGACGGCTATGTCGGCTATGTCCCGGTCCATGCACTGCAACATCAGAAAAAGACACCGCAGCCAACCCATCTGATCTTTGCGCGTGCGGCGCTTATATTCATCGAACCGGATTTCAAATCGGGAGTCATGAAGCGGCTGCCGATGGGCGCACGGATTGCCTGCGGCGAAGCCAGCGAATGCGGGTCCTTTCTGAAAAGCGGCAAGGGCTTTGTCCATGTGCGCCATGTCCAGCCGATTGGCACGAAGGTTGTTTTTGACGGGGCCAACGGCACTGCGGCGCTCGCCGAACAGCTGATTGGTGCGCCCTATCTCTGGGGCGGCCGGAGCGGCGATGGTCTGGATTGCTCGGGCCTGGTCCAGATGATCCTGATGCTGACCGGTGTCGAGGCGCCGCGTGACAGCGATCAGCAGCTGGCGGCACTGGGTGAAGAAATCGCGGAGAACGAGGAGTTGCGGCGCGGCGATCTGGTTTTCTTCCCGGATCATGTCGGCTTCATGGTCGACAAGGACCGGATTGTTCACGCCAATTCGCACTGGATGCAGGTGGTTATCGAGCCGCTGGCAGATGTGGTTGCCCGCTTTGCGAAAATAGCGGACCAATCGATATTGGCCCGCAAACGGCTGTCCTGAGGTTGGCGATGACGCAGACTGTTTTCATTGACGGCGCCGTCGGAACGACCGGACTGGAGATTGCCGAACGGCTCTCGGACCGGAGCGAGTTTTCGCTCGTTCAATTGCCCGAAGATCAACGCAAAGATGTCAATGCGCGGCGCGGGGCGATCAACGACAGCGATTTTGTCATATTGTGCCTGCCGGACGAAGCGGCCATCGAGGCGGTATCGCTGATCGAGAATGAAAAAATCCGCGTGATCGACGCCTCTTCGGCCCACCGGACGGCCGCTGACTGGGTGTTCGGATTTGCCGAGTTTCGCAAGGGCCAGCGGGAAGCGATAGCCAACGCACGATTTGTGTCCAATCCCGGCTGCTATCCTACCGGCTTTCTCGCGCTGATTGCGCCGCTGGTTGCAAACGGACGGCTGCCCGCCGACTGGCCTTATGTCATGAATGCGGTGTCCGGCTATTCGGGCGGGGGCAAGGCCCTGATCGAGCGGTTTGCCGAGGAACCCGAGATTGGTTTCCGCAGCTATGGACTGAACCTTGATCACAAGCATATGCCGGAGATGAAGGTCCATGGCGGTCTCACTCATGATGTCATCTTTGCGCCGTCTGTGATCCGTGCCTTTCGCGGGATGCTGGTCGACGTGCCGCTCCATCTCGGCGCGATGGGATCGGTGCGCGCGGAACAGTTACTGGAAGATCTGACCACCTTTTATGCCGGTTCGGATATCGTGTCGGTGCAGGGCAGGGACGATCTGACGGAGCTGCTGATCAGCGAGAATGACGCTCCGACCGACCGGCTGGAGCTGTTTGTCTGTGGCAACGCTGGCGGATATCATGTCCGCTTGATCGCGCGGCTCGACAATCTCGGCAAGGGTGCCTCGGGCGCAGCGGTGCAGAATCTCAATATCATGGCCGGTCTCGACGAAACCGCAGGGCTGCGGCTCTAGACTCGCAGCTTGTCTGGTCGCTTATTTGGCGGTTGCAACCGCCTTGTCGGGTCGCAGGCTGGTTCCGGCCCGTCCGCTGCGGAAGGCACCGTACCAGCTCAAGGGATTGAGCGTCGTGGTTCCATCCAGCGAGAAGGTGATGAACTCCGCTCGTCCGCCGATATTTTCCCAGGGGATGGGGCCGCCCAATCCATCCGGTGGCGATACGCGACTATCCGCAGACTGATCGCGATTGTCCCCCATCAAATATACCTGATTTTCCGGAATTTTGATTGGCGAAACGTCATCAACGAAGGGCCGGTAGCCCAAGTCAATCACATTGTAGCTGACACCGTTCGGCAATGTTTCTTTCAAAATCGGAATTCTGCAAACAGGATTGCCCTTGGCATCCGCACTCCGAGCGCCGGGAAACTCGCTTTCCGAGCACGGGGAATTTGCGTCAATTGGTATTTCCATGTCCGGTTGAAATTCCTGCTTCACCCCGACGCCGTTGAGAAACACCTGTCCGCCGCGCAATTCAATTGTGTCGCCGGGCAGGCCGATGACCCGCTTGATATAGTCGCTGCTCTGTTCTCTCGGGGTAAGAATCACGACATCACCGCGCTCCGGGAGACTTCCGAACAGACGGCCTTCCATGCGCGGCAGGATATGGAAAGTGGGCGACACCCATGACCAGCCATAGGCATATTTGCTGACGATCAGCCGGTCACCGACGAGCAGGCCGGGCATCATCGAGACCGACGGAATATAAAAGGGCTTGGCGACCAGGCTGTGGAACGCGAGCACGGCCAGCAGCAGCAAGCCGATGCTCTTGATCTCGCCGATCCAGTCGGTCTTTTCCTTTTCCGGTTTTTTCGTGGAATCGCCGCCAGCGGTATTTTCTAGTGCCATATCTTTTTCTTCGGTTTCCTGGTCCATGCGAAGCGCGTTTCCTATAGTGGATGGGCCTCAATGATCACGAATGCCTGCGCCCATGGATGATCGTCGGTGAGTGTGAGATGAACGGTGACGCCATATCCCGCCGGGGTCAGCGCGTCGAGCCGTTTCTTTGCGCCGCCGGTCAAAGCAAGCGTGGGGGCGCCGCTTTTGGCATTGATGACGCCGATGTCCTTCATGAACACGCCAGCGCGAAATCCGGTGCCGACCGCCTTGGAATAGGCCTCCTTGGCGGCGAAGCGTTTGGCGTAGGTTCCGGCAATGGTATGCGGCCGCCGCGCCGCCTTGGCGCGTTCCAGTTCGGTGAAGACGCGCATTTCAAAACGCTCGCCAAACCGGTCGAGCGAATTCTGGATGCGCTCGATATTGCAAAGGTCGGAGCCGAGGCCGATGATCATTTCACAATGCTCATCGCGCTTCATCCATCAAGGCGCGCATCTGGCGGATACTGCCGTCGAGGCCGCTGAAAATCGCTTCCCCGACCAGGAAATGGCCGATGTTTAGTTCTACCAGCTGCGGGATCGCAGCGATCGGTACAACATTGTCGAAAGTCAGCCCGTGTCCGGCATGGGGTTCGATACCGTTCTTTGCAGCCAGAGCCGCGGCATCGGCGATCCGGCGGAGTTCGGCTTCGCGTGCGGCTCCGGTGACTTCGGCATAATGGCCGGTGTGAAACTCGACCACCGGCGCGCCGAGACGGATGGCGGCCTCGATCTGGCGCGGGTCGGGTTCGATAAACAGGCTGACGCGGATATTCGCCTCTCTCAACTGGCCGACAAAATCGGCGAGCCTGTTGTGCATGCCCGCGGCATCGAGCCCGCCTTCGGTTGTCCGCTCCTCGCGGTTTTCCGGGACGATGCAGGCGGCGTGCGGCTTGTGGCGCAGCGCGATGGCCAGCATCTCGTCGGTTGCGGCCATTTCCAGATTGAGCGGAATCGACAGCGTGTCCATCAGCACCGTCAGATCATCATCGCGGATATGCCGGCGGTCCTCGCGGAGATGGGCGGTAATCCCGTCCGCCCCCGCCGCGGCGGCCATCAATGCGGCACGAACCGGTTCGGGATGATCGCCGCCGCGCGCGTTGCGGATCGTCGCGACATGGTCGATATTGACGCCGAGTCTAAGCGGGGTGGACATGCTCACGCCGGTGACGGCTCCGCGCGGCTGCCGGGCTTTGTCGCGGGAATGGCGGCCAGTTCAGGGGGCAGTTCATCGGCGGCATAGGATGGCACATCAAGCGCCACCAGTGGGAAAAAGGGCACATCAAATTGCGCCGCACCGTTGGACCGGTCGATCAGCGCACCAGCGGCAATCACGTCGCCGCCCGCGTCCCGGATTGCCTGGATGGCTTCGCGAGAGGACAGGCCGGTGGTGACGACATCTTCCATCATCAATACTTTCTGGCCCGGTTCCAGCCGGAAGCCCCGGCGCAGTTCGAATGTGCCTTCGGGCCGTTCCAGAAACAGCGCGTCGAGGCCGAGCGCACGTCCCATTTCATGGCCGACGATCACGCCGCCCATTGCCGGTGAAACGACGATATCGATCGAACGCCGGATATTCTGGGGAATCTTCGCAGCAAGCGCTTCGGCCATCCGCGACGCGCGCGCCGGGTTCATCAGCAATCGAGCGCATTGCAAATATTGCATGCTGTGGCGTCCGGACGAGAGAACAAAATGGCCTTGCAGCAAGGCGTCGCAGTTTCGGAATTCCGCTAAAATCTCTTCTTCTGTCACTGTTTCATCCCTGCCTGATTTTCGCCATTCTGCCCAAATGGGCATATTGCCGCCGCATTGCCAGAAAAATTAAAGTCAAAAAACTGAAAAAATATGTGTGCGGTAGCTTGAGGCTTGCGTCAACCATGCCTATAAGCCGCCCCAATCGGACTATTCCACGCCGGGCTCGCTGATTCAAAATGTCGGGCCATTGCCGGAAAACTACCGAAACTTGGGGTAAGATAGGGTTGAGCGATATATGACTCATTTTGTGAAAGCTTGGATTCTGGCCATCG
>RCMY010000537.1_pt1 | contig 35648 bp, 34 predicted proteins | sample 2041341 | NCBI WGS metagenome assembly RCMY01 (sample SAMN09708234, study PRJNA481090) | Marine sediment metagenome, whole genome shotgun sequencing project. | reverse complement strand
TGGGCTTAATCATCGAACAAGCCAGCGGCCGCCAACGCTGATTCAATACGGCGAGAGACCAGATCGGCGTGGATGCTGGTCTTGATTCCAAGCCGGGCAGCCTCCTCGGAGCGTCGCCCATCATGGGGAACGTTCCTCAACTCTCCAGTCAACCCAACCTCACCCCACGCTGCGGTACGTCCAAGGGGGCGGTTGGTCAACGAGGAGGCCAACGCCAGAGCGATGGCCAGATCTGCCGCGGGTTCGGTGATACGCATGCCACCAACCACGGATACATAAACCTCGCGATCGGAGAATCGGAGCATGGCGTGGCGCTCGAGCACCGCCAACAGTTGATGAACCCGAGCTGCTTCGACACCACGCACCGAACGGCGCAGTTGCTGTGGGGTTACCACCGGTTTGCCAACCAATGCCTGAACCTCAACGAGCAGCGAGCGTTTACCGCTGATCGCAGGGAACACAACGGTTCCCGCAACCGTCCCCTGCCAATCGGCCACAAAAGCAGCGGACGGGTCGGCTACCTCAGCCATACCGTCCTCGTCCATCTCGAAGAGACCAACGAGGTGGGTAGCCCCGAACCGGTTCTTCAGACTATGCAATGTTCGGTAGCCCCGATCGGTTTCTCCTTCGAGATAAAGGACCACATCAACCATGTGCTCAAGCAGCTTCGGGCCGGCGATTGAGCCATCTTTGGTTATGTGACCAACGACGATGGTGGCGGTGCCGGTGTCCTTGGCAAACCGGATCAGGCGAGCCGAACACTCTCGCACCTGCCCAACCGACCCCGAGGCAGCCGCTACTTCAGCCGCGGCCAAGGCCTGGATCGAGTCGACGATCAGCAGATCGGGTCGAATCTGGTCTGCCGCCGCAATGATCACATCGACGTCCCCGTCGGCCAGCAACAAAATATCATCGGACTTGATCCCCAGACGTTCCGCCCGCATTCCGACTTGATCGGCGGACTCTTCAGCAGTGGCAATCAGCACCTTGGCGCCTTGACTGGCCAAATTTCCGGCCACCTGCGACAGCAACGTGGACTTGCCGACGCCTGGCTCGCCACCCACCAGGATGACCCCACCCGCTACCAGGCCCCCGCCCAGCACCCGATCGAACTCCGAAATCCCGATCCGCAGCCGCTCTGGTGGCGAATCGCCGACCTTCGAGAGGGGGACCGGCGTGGCGCTCGGCGTTCGTCGAGTCGGGCCGGCGACTTCTTCGAGTGCCTCGGCGATTTTGCACTGCGGACAAAAGCCCATCCATTTGCGGGATTGGTAACCACAGGATGCGCACCGGTATGACATACAATGATCCTATCGTGAGCGTCAGACAGAAAATTCGCCGATCCTCGAGACCAGTTTTCTCCCACGGTCCCTACGCCGCAACGCGTAACGTGGCAGAATGCGGCGGCTAACGAAAGGTACCCGGCGTGTCCGTCGTTGAATGCACAAACTGCGGAGCCCAATCCGAAGGCGAGGAATTTTGTCCTGCCTGTGGTGAATGGCTTCAGACCGAGGGATTCGAAGAATTCGATCTCAATGCTCCGGCAGCAGTTACCCAGGTTCCCTACAACTCGATTTCCTGTCCGTCTTGTGGGGCAGCCAATCCGACGACCAATCGGCATTGTGAGGAGTGCGGAGCCCGCCTCATGCAGGGGGCGCTCCCGGTAGCCCCCCAGCCCATTCTGGCGACAACTCCGGGCGTCCGGGCAGCCGTAGCCATTGGCGGGCTGCTCATCGTGGTGGTGCTGGCGGCCCTGCTGTTCAACTGGATCGGCGGCGATAACGCAACACCCACTACGACAACAACGTCCCCTTCCTCAAGTTCCACCAGCATCCCGCTTGCCGCCATCGAACTGATCCCGATCGCCTCGTCCGAATGCTCATCCTCTCTCCCGAACTGGCCGTGCGAGGATATGTTCGACGGCGACGTCCAAACCGTGTGGAACGACGAGTCGTTGTCGGGTGTTGGCGCTTCGATTACGGTTCGTTTCCCGGCTACGTACCAGGTGCAGTCGATCGTCATCACGAACGTTCAGGACGATCCGGTTCGCTTCACAAGGAACTTCCGGGTGGCCTCGGTGAAGGTGACCTCCGACGACAACCCTCGGGGTACGGTAAGCCTGTTACCCGACACCCCTGGCCCGCACACGATTACTTTCTCAACGATCGGGACAACCGAGGTCACGATTGAGGTCCAAACCACCCATCAGGCCGAGGCGGTCATCGACGAAGAGACAGGCGACGAGCTAGCCCGGTTCAGCGAACTCGTCATCGCCGAACTCGAGTTCTACGGGCGTCGAGCTGCCAACTGAGCAGCGCCCAACAAAAGAAGTATCCAACAAAAGAAACGGACCGCTCGGCGGTCCGTTTCTTTGTATCTCGATCGATCCTTGGCGAGCTAGCCCCAGCAGTGACTGCTGGCGTCCCAGTGGCGCCAGCCACCACCGTCGTATACCAGCCAGGCTGCCACGGCCACGTTGGCGAGCGGATCAAAAATATCTGAACCTGCGTAGCCGGAGACTTCCGACCGCTCCCCCCAGAAAGACCCGAGATGCTGGAAAAGCCCTGACGCCGACGAGTGACGATTCTTGGCATTCGGGTCGCCACCCGATTCACAGCCGATTACTTCCATCGCCCGTGCTACATCGGATGGCGCAAAGAACGCTTCAACTAGTGGTCGCCAGTCTTCGGTGTCCCCGGACCAGTCCGGAAGTAGATCCGAGACTGTTTTCGCAGCCTCACGATCCTGCACGCAAAGCCCTCCAAACGGGGGCCGGCAGCCGAACCAGCGGCCAGTCGGGATGATTGCCTCGGAGTCCTCGGCTGCCTGATCTTCGCTCGCAAGCGTGGCATGGCCGGTCGCTGGTGTGGCGTCCGTGCTACTCGCAGCCGACAGGCGGGCCGGAGGACGGACACGTTCATTGGATGCTTCGGTGGCCTGGGCTGGCTCAGCGGGAGCAGCCTCAGATTCCGAAGCAAACGCCGCAGATGGCACCAGCATGCCAATTACAACGAATACAGATAACGCGCGAACACGCATAACAAATGTTCCTTGTTAGGGGATTTTGTGCGGGTCAGCGGAGAAGCCTCCAATGCATCTGCTGACTGCAGCTCCGATAAGGCTAACGAATTGGAAACCTTATCCAAATCGAGTTGACATAAATTCCCAGGCAAAGTGGGGGCCATCCCAGTCGGGTCCGAGCTCGTCAATGAACAGCCCACAATGCTGAGACAGTCGCGAGTGAGCAGTCACCTACACCAACACTCGGAGTGGACACTCGTTAACAAGCAAAGGGGCGAGAGTCGCCTCTCGCCCCTTTGTTACCACTGTGACTGCTGGTTAGCTATCAGCCATCTCGACCGGCGGAACGTCAGGCGAAGAGAAGGACTCAAATGTGAGATCCTGATTCTCTTCGTCAAGATCCACAACAATCGTCGATCCGGCTTCGAATTCACTCATCAGTACCTTCTCAGACAACGGGTCTTCCAGGCGTTGCTGGATGGCTCGCCGCAATGGGCGGGCGCCCAACTCCGGGTCATAGCCGGTGGTCGCCAAGAAACTCTTAGCTGCGTCTGACAGAACCAGATCCAGACTCTGCGCTCCCAGCTGGTTAATCACCCGGGCAAGCATGAGATCGACGATCTCTTTGACTTCCTCAAGCGTCAACTCGTGATAGACGATGACCTCGTCGATCCGGTTGAGAAACTCCGGCCGGAAATGCTTCTTCAGATCTTCGGTGACCTTTGACTTCATCTTCTCATAGGTCACTTCGTCTGAATCGGCGCTGAACCCGATCGAACGTTTCCGCAGATCACGGGTCCCCAGGTTCGAGGTCATGATGATGACGGTGTTCTTGAAGTCGACCGTACGTCCCTGAGCGTCGGTCAAACGACCATCCTCAAGAATCTGCAGCAGCGTGTTGAAAACGTCTGGATGAGCTTTTTCGACCTCGTCGAACAGCACCACCGAGAAAGGCTTACGCCGGACCGCTTCAGTCAACTGACCACCCTCGTCATACCCGACGTAACCGGGGGGTGAACCCACCAGACGGCTGACAGTGTGCTTGTCCATGTACTCGGACATGTCGAGCTGGATGAGAGAGTTCTCGTCGCCAAACAAGAACTCAGCAAGGGCTTTGGCGGTCTCGGTCTTACCGACGCCGGATGGGCCGAGGAAGATAAACGAGCCAGCCGGTCGTTTCGGGTCCTTCAGACCTGCTCTCGTGCGTCGGATCGCCCTACTCACCGCCGAAATGGCGTCTTTCTGGCCGATGATGCGCTTATGAAGCTCAGCTTCCATGTTGACGAGTCGAGCAGTTTCCTCTTCGGTCAGGCGATGGACCGGAATACCGGTCCACTGCGCGAGGACTTCGGCGATCTCTTCTTCGTCGATGACCCAACTGATGGGCTCACCGGCGTCGCGTAGCTCGTCCTCCTTGGCGGCCCGATCGGCCACCAACCCACGCTCCTGGTCCCGCAATTGAGCGGCACGTTCGAACTGTTGAGAACGAACTGCTTCTTCTTTGTCTGAACGGATCTCAAGAATTTGCACATCGACTTCGGCAATTCCCGGATCGGGTGCCTTGCGGCGGATACGCATCCGCGAGCCTGCCTCATCGATGAGGTCGATTGCCTTGTCCGGCAGGAAACGGTCGGCCAGATAACGGTCAGCCAGGTTGGCGGCGTTGACGAGCGCTTGCTCGGTGTACCGCACCTGATGGTGTGCTTCGTACTTGTCTTTGAGACCGTTGAGAATGAGGATCGTGTCCGAAACGGACGGCTCATCGACCTGGACCGGCTGGAATCGCCGTTCGAGCGCAGAGTCTTTTTCAAGATACTTGCGATATTCCTCAAGCGTGGTCGCCCCAACGGTCTGTAGTTCACCGCGGGCCAACATCGGCTTGAGGATCGAGGCCGCGTCGATAGCGCCTTCGGCGGCACCGGCCCCGACGAGGGTGTGAATCTCGTCGATGAACAGGATGATGTCGCCCCTGGTACGAATCTCTTTGAGCACCTTCTTCAAGCGCTCCTCAAAGTCACCGCGATATCGCGATCCGGCAACCAGAGAACCAAGGTCAAGCGTATAGAGCTGCTTGCCGGTCAGGGTCTCGGGGACATCGCCCGAGACGATGTTCTGGGCCAAACCTTCAACGATGGCAGTCTTGCCGACTCCTGGTTCGCCGACAAGCACCGGGTTGTTCTTGGTGCGCCGCGAAAGAACTTGCATCACTCGCTCGATCTCACGGTGGCGACCGATAACCGGGTCGAGCTTGTGATCACGGGCTGCCTGCGTGAGATTTCGTCCAAATTGGTCGAGCACCGTCGATCCGGAAGCGGCCGATTCGGCAGAACCTCGACTAGACGACCCGCTGGGGCCTCCTGACGAGGACGGCTCGTCGCGCTGCGGGCCATTGACAAGTTGTATGACCGTTTGTCGGACCTTGGGAAGGTCGGCACCCAGCTTCTGAAGGACCTGAGCGGCGACACCTTCGCCTTCTCGGATCAGTCCCAACAGAATGTGTTCGGTACCGATGTAGTTATGTCCCAACTGCAGTGCTTCACGCAGCGACAACTCCAGCACCTTTTTGGCGCGAGGTGTGAAAGGAATATGGCCACTCGGAGCCTGCTGCCCCTGGCCGATAATCTCGACAACTTGCTGGCGAACCGACTCAAGGTTGATCGAAAGAGATTCGAGTGCTTTCGCAGCAACACCCTCGCCCTCGTGGATCAATCCGAGCAAGATGTGCTCAGTGCCGATGTAGTTATGGTTCAACAGACGCGCTTCTTCTTGCGCGAGTACGACCACCCGACGGGCTCGGTCTGTAAATCGTTCGAACACGGCTACCGCCTCTCTATCTAGGACCCCTGATACGAGACCGTGCCTACGGATTATAGCCCCGGCACCTCCATAGTCCTGCGGTCTTGAACAGACCCCGTCGAATGGTCGACAACGCCGCCATTCAAACCACGGATTTCTGACAGCCAAATCCCCCGGTAGCATGGCACCTTATGACGAGGAGCCGCGGGGCGATGGACGTACCAAGTATTCAAGATATGGTCCCTCTACCGCACGTATGGGAACAGATTGAACGAACCGAGGCGAGGCTCATGGAGGCCTCCGAATCTCGCGACCCGTTTCTTACGAAAGTCGCCCAGCACCTACTTGCGGCAGGCGGCAAACGCTTCCGCCCTCTCCTTGCTCAAATCGCCGCCGATTTCGGACCAGCGCGTGATCATCGACCGGTTGAGGCGGGAGTGGCGGTCGAGCTGATCCATCTCGGCAGCTTGTATCACGATGACGTCATCGATGAGGCAAAGATGCGCCGGGGAGCCGATTCGGCGAACGCCAACTGGGACAACACTGTTGCGATCCTGGCCGGCGACTTCCTTATGGCTCGCGCTTCAGAGGTCGCCGCCACCCACCTTGGGCAGGAATCAGTGCGATTGCTGGCCAGCACTTACGCAGAACTTGTCGAAGGTCAAACGCTTGAACTGCAGCTCGACTTCGACCTGGACCATGATCCTGATGCCTACTTCCGGGTCATTGGCGGTAAGACGGCGGCACTCATACGTACCTCAGCCCGGCTCGGAGCCATGGCTGCCGACGCCGACCAACCCACCGTCGACGCGTTGTCTGCCTGGGCATGGGAACTTGGACTCGTCTTTCAGATCGCCGACGACGCACTCGACCTCGTCGCCACCGAATCATTCCTCGGCAAGCCGGCCGGCTCGGACATCCGCGAGGGGAAGATGACCTTGCCGGTTCTCATGGCTGCCAATGACACCGGCGGGGACCGCATCCGCATACTCCTCGATAGCCCGCCCTACGACGACGAAGCGGTCAATGAGGTCATCTCGATCGTCCGGGCAGGTGGCTACGTGGACCAGTCACTGCAAGAAGCCGAGCGGCGGATAGCTACCGCCGATGCTGCCGTTGCGACGCTGCCGGACATACCGAGTCGAGCGGTACTCTCAAGCCTGGCGCAATTTCTCCTCGACCAGGTCACGGCCGCCCGCACCGCTTGAAGTTCGTTTGGCTATTCCGGACGCAAGTGAGGGAACAGGACTACTTCTCGAATGCTGGCGTTGTCGGTGAGGATCATCACGAGTCGATCTACGCCGAGCCCTAGGCCACCTGTCGGCGGCAGGCCGTATTCGAGTGCCCGCACGTAGTCCTCGTCGATCGGATGCGCCTCTTCGTCGCCAGCAGCCTTTGCAGAAGCTTGTTCTTCGAATCTTCGTCGTTGCTCGGCCGGATCGTTCAACTCGGTAAACGCGTTCGCCAGTTCCCTACCGGCGACGATGAGTTCGAATCGTTCGGTCACATGCGGGTTGTCCCGATGTCGCTTGGAAAGCGGTGAAACCTCGACCGGATGGTCGATGACGAACGTCGGCTCCCAGAGTCGATCTTCCACCGTGGCTTCAAACAGCTCAGCGATGATCTTGCCAGGACCCCACGATTCTTCAACCTTGACCTGTAGATCCCTGGCAATGTCTCGCAACTTCTCAAGAGGCATGTCGTAAGCAAGCTCGACCCCTAGCTGCTCGTTCACAGCCTCCAGCATGGGCAGACGACGGAAGGGAGGGGTCAGGTCGAGCGGACGCCCGCCGTAGCTAAGAACGCTCCCTCCGGTCACGTCAACGGCCGCCGCTGACACAACTAGCTCAGTCAGTTCCATAACGTCCTCGTAATCGGCAAATGCCTCATACGACTCCAACATCGTGAACTCCGGGTTGTGTGATGTGTCGATGCCTTCGTTACGAAAGTTCCGGTTGATCTCGAATACTTTGTCCATTCCCCCAACGATGAGGCGTTTGAGGTACAGCTCGGGCGCGATCCGCAGGTACATACTCAGATCGAGCGCCTGGTGATGCGTAACGAACGGTCGGGCCAGCGCGCCACCGGGCTTTACCTGCAGCATCGGAGTTTCGACCTCCAGAAAACCGCGATCCTCAAATGATCGTCTGAGCGAACGCACCGTGGCGATCCGAGCGAGAGCGGTTTTTCTAGCTTCTTCGTTGACCGTCAGATCGAGGTAACGCTGTCGGTATCGTCGTTCCTGATCTTGAAGACCATGCCACTTGTCAGGCAAAGGCCGTAGGGACTTGGCGAGGATCTCAAACCGGTCAACCCGGACGCTCAGCTCGCCCTTCTTCGTGGCGATCACCTCACCGTGGGCGCCTACCCAATCGCCGTTATCGACGAGATCGAATAAAGCGAATGCCTCGTCCCCGAGGACCGCTTTCGAGATAAACAGCTGGACCTGACCGGAATGGTCTTGCAGCACTCCGAAGTGGAGTTTCCCAAATGAGCGAACGTTCAAAAGCCGACCGGCGACGGTAACCATCGTGCCCGTCTCAGCGCCTGGCTCGAGGTCGGGGTGGTCACGCTGGATATCGGCGGCGGTCGCGTCCCGCCGAAACGTATGCGGATACGGGTCGATGTTGCGCTCGCGCAGTTGCTCCAACTTGGCAAGGCGGACGGCGGTGAGCGGATGGTCGGCTAGGCCGGTTCGGTCGTCTAGTTCTTCGGTCGGCTCTTCGGTTGGCTCATCGGACATAGGGCGACACCTTACCGGTAACGGCCGACGGCCCGGTCATCAATTCCGCTCGCTGAGCAATCCCAAACCACGCAGCACGAGCACGTCATCGACGATGTAGTCGCCGGCCAACAGCGGAACCAGCGTCCGGGCTCCTCCCCCCGTGGCGACGAGGACTGGCGCGGAGCCGAGTTCGGCGACGGCCCGTCCGACCAACCCATCGACGAGTCCCGCATAGCCGTAGACCATGCCTGATTGGATTGCCTCGACGGTGTTACGACCGATTACTCGCCCCGGGGGCGTCAACGCCACTCGACGCAGCGCCGCCGTCGAGTCCACGAGTGCACCGAGCGAAATCTCGACACCGCTGGCTATGGCACCGCCAACGAAGGCGCCATCCTCGTCTATGACATCGACCGTGATCGCCGTCCCAAAACCGACAACGATGACGGGATGTCCGTAGAAGTGTTTGGCGCCGACGGCGGTGGCGACCCGGTCGGCGCCAACTTCGCGGGGGTTATCGACCGACATCGGCATGCCGGTCTTTACGCCTGGACCGACAGTCAAGACCGAATCAACCAGTTCGCTCAGTGCTCCAGCCAACGCCTGGGCGACTGCTGGGACAACCGAGGCGAGCGCCGCGGTGGAGATGTCGACGGTCGTCGGCGCAAGCAAGCCGCGCAACAGCAACAGATACTCGTCGGGGGTGCGGTCGACCACCGTCGAGACTCGCCAATGTTCGACGAGTCGACCTTCGTCGAGGACGCCGATGTCGGTCTGCGTGTTCCCCACATTGAGCGCCAGAAGCATCAGTCGTCTCCCTCATAGAGAATGCTCGTCCGATCGAGAAACGAACCACGATCGGACGTTCCATCCGGATCAAGCCAGACGTTGTCGATAAGGCGCACCCCGCCGACTTCGATGGCCCCGGCGAGAAAAGCCGGACGGTCCAAGTCGATCAAAGGTTCGGCGGTGACGCGATCGGCGAGGGTCACGTACTCAGCAGGCATTCCACCCAAACCTTCAGTGACCGTCTGCTCCAAGACGGCTGATGACCGTTCGCCTGTCGCGACAAGATCGGCTGCGGCGAACAAACCCTTTGACAGCAGGACCGCGTCATCTCGGCAACCTGTCGGCAGCCGCACGTTGCGACTCGACAGTGCAAGACCGTCCGCTTCCCTCACGGTTGAACAGGGCACGATTTCAGTCGGCAACGAAAGGTCCATGGTCAACCGGGTCACCATCGCCAGTTGTTGGGCGTCCTTCTTACCGAAGTAGGCCCGGTCGGGTTGGATGCCAGCCAACAGTTTTGTTACGACCGTTGCTACCCCTTCGAAGTGGCCGGGCCGATGAGCCCCTTCCATGGCATCGGTAATGCCCCCTACCACGACCCTTGTCACCGGCTCAAGGGGGTACATTTCGTCAAGGGATGGGGCGAACAGAACGTCGACGCCGGCCGCTTCGATGAGACGAGCATCTCGTTCGAATTTACGAGGGTACGCATCAAAGTCGGCCGCTTCGTTGAATTGAAGTGGGTTCACGAACAGACTCGATATCACCAGGTCGTTTTCCCGACGACACCGCGCCATAAGATCCAGATGGCCCTCGTGGACGAATCCGAGCGTCGGCACCAGGCCGACCGACCCGTGCGCCGCCGCCCGACACTCAGCGAAACTCTTGACAACCATCACGAGAGGGCATCTCCCACAATATCCCACGTGCCGGCTAGCAAAGCGGTCGCCCGCCCCATCGCCACGAAACCGTCCTCAACACCGGCTTCCTGAGCAGCAGCTCGCTGGGCGCGCACGGTGCCGACGTCGCCTCTGGCGATAGGGCCCGTTAGCGCATGAATCCCGCCCAACTCGAAGACATTGCTGACAGATGCGGCCACCAGGGGCTCCGCAACGCCGAAAGGAACTCCGGCACTTTCCAAGAGGCGCTCTGCGACAGCTAGTGCTGCCACCACATAGTTCGAAGCAGCAGTGGCCCCGGCGTGATAGCTCGCCTTGGCAGAGTCTGGCAAGGTAAACGGACGCATACCGATCGATGTCGCAAACACCGACAACGCTCCAATAACAGCCTCGGAGTGGCTCGTGATGGCGGCTCCTGACCCGACCAACGCCTTCGCACCTAGCTGTGGGGAAGGCAGCGTCATGAGCGGATGCAGCGAGCCGACCTTGTTGCCGAGCGGAGCGAGCACGTCGACGGTCGTCCGACCCGACAGGTGGGCGGTAATAGCGCCCGCCGGCGGGTGAAGCAGCCCGGCCACGGTGCCAATGACGTCGTCGGGAACAGCGATAAAGACGAACTCCGCGTCGGGAAGCTTGCTGGTCAGCGGAACGGACAAAGCCAGGTCGGCCGGGGCTGGGGTCCGCGAAGCGACCGCCACCAACTCGTGCCCAGCGGAGCGAGCGGCAAGGCCGAGAGACATTCCGGCCCGTCCCGGGCCAACAATGACGATTCGAGCCATGCCGTATTTCCTTTCGGTTCCGATCCACGGTGCGGTACCAGACCTGCGCTGAGCCTAGCCAGCCGCTACAAGACGAAGGGAAGCAGTCGCTTGCGTACAGTCTGCTGGTATCGGCGATACATCGGGTGGGCGATCAACAGCCGGCGTTCCTCGAACGACGATTTAAGCCAGAACAGTGCTCCCATTTCGATGGCCCCGAGCAGCGTGGTGAACGAGCCTTGGTAGAGGGCCAAGCCGCCCAGTCCGATGATGATCCCCCCGTAGATAGGGTGTCTCACCATCGCGTAGGGTCCGACAGCAACCAGTTCGGCCCCGGCTACCGGCTCCGGATACGGCGTCAGGTTCTTACCGAGCGACCGGATTGCGGCAATGGCCAGAACCAAGCCAGCTAGGCAGACGAGCCCACCCAACCAGCGGCCAACCTGGCTCGCTGACGGTTCGAATGGCCATGCTCCGCCCACTACCCAGGTCAACAGGGCTACTTGAGCAAGGACCCAGCCACCCCCTTTGGAAAGCTCCGCCACCCAACTGGGATCGGCCAGGGCCTCGACGTTCTGATCCTTTACCGCTTGGGCCGCTACTCGCGCCGGTCCGTTCCCGGTCGCAGCATCCGCCCAGACCTCGGCGAGCGGGTCGAGAGCGAACCTACGTTCACTGAGACGCTCGTGCGGAACAGTAAGTGCCTGGCTAGATATCGGCTCTGACGAAGCAGACAGAATATCGAGATCGAGCGTGCGAGGTCCCCACCGTTCTGTCCGAACGCGATCGGCCCCTTCCTCGATCAACAAACAACCGGCCAAGACCTCCGAGAGGCTGAGTTCGGTCTCGACCACCACGGCCGCATTGAGAAAGTCAGGTTGATCGGGTCCGCCAACCGGATCGGACCGATACAGACTCGAAACGGCAACCACCTCGCCGAGTTGCCTGAGTTCGACGACGGCCGACCTGAGCAAGGCCAGGCGGTCACCCAGATTCGATCCGAGGCCGATCGCTACTCGCATCGGCCGGGCCTACCGGGGATACCGGACGGTGACCGAGACATCGTCAAAGACATGCTGAATCGGCGCAGACGGTTTATGAACGGTGACCGCACAACCAGATACAGCGTCGCGCGCCATGCAGACCCCAGCTATCTCGTGGGCCAGCGTTTCGATGAGGTCGTGTCGTTCGGCGCTGGCCACCGCAACAACATCATCCGCCAACTCGCCGTAGTCAACGGTGCGAGACAACTCGTCGAGGGATCCGGCGGGAAGCGTATCGATGAAAAGATCTATGTCGATGAGGAAAATCTGACCTTTGATGGCCTCCTGTGGCAGGACACCGTGATACGCGAAAACCTCAAGCCCCCGAAGGGAAATCTGATCGGTCACCGGGCGGCGGCGTTCATCATCGTCCGAGCTTCCGGGCCTAACGGGCGACCAAGAATCTCCTGGATGACGGCAGCGGCCTTGATCGGATCCCCGACCATGCCACTGAAAATTAGGTAGGCGGCGAGCAACCCGGCCAGCGGTTCATCAACGAGGTCTCGATGAACGAGGACGACGGCGTTGCGTGGCGAAAGCGCCGACTCGATCGCTTTGAGAACCCTGGGGACATCGGACGTGACCGCCAGCTCGGCCGGCAGCGGCTCGTGCGTGACGGAGAAACCAGCTTCCTCATATGCAGAAATGTTCTGGTTACCGGTCAACAAGGACACGAGGGTGTTGATCTTGGCGTTTTCACGCAGCCAGATGATCTCTTCTTCGCGTCGGACCCGCCGGTGCTGAAATCCATACCCGCCGATTCGCTGGCTTACTGCCAAGCGCCCGGCAATTACCCAAACGAAATCTCGTGGTTTTAGACCTGTCATGTGTGCGCAACGATAGCCGAGCTGAGCAGGGCGGCCTGCCGAGACAGCCGAACATTATGCACCCGGATCACATTCGTTCCCATCTGAGTGACCAAACCGGACAGGATGGCGGTAACGATATCTCGATCTTCGGCTGATTCGGCCTCGAGAAGGTCACCGATGAATCGTTTTCGTGATGCCCCGATCATCAACGGATACCCGAGGTCGCACAGCCGGCGGGTCCCGCCGAGGAGCGCCAGGTTGTGTTGGGTCGTTTTGCCGAAGCCGATCCCGGGATCGATACAAATCCTATTCGAACTCAGTCCTTCGCCTTCCAACAGCTGAGCTTGCGTCGTCAGATACGTGCCCACCTCTGCCACGACGTCATCGTATTGGGGATCGTGCTGCATCGTGCGAGGTGATCCGGCCATATGCATGACAACTACGCCTGGCTGGCGATCTACAGCCACCGAACGCATGACAGGATCACGAAACCCGGTTACATCGTTTATGACTTCAGCTCCTGCGTCCAACGCCGCAGCGGCCACTTCAGGCTTGGACGTATCGATCGACACCACCAACCCGTCGGCGGACAGGATTTCGACCACCGGCAAGATGCGTGTGAGTTCTTCGTCGACGGAAACCTCGGCGGCACCTGGGCGGGTCGACTCGCCGCCAACGTCGAGGAGATCTGCACCTTCGTCGGCGAGTCGGCGACCGTGAGCGACTGCCTCACCGGCAGATGCGAACTGGCCGCCATCCGAGAAGGAATCGGGTGTCACGTTTACGATGCCCATGAGTAGCGGTCTGTCGAGGGGCAATGCCCTCGTTCGCAGCTGCCAGGTCATCGGTTCAGCAGCGCGAAAGCCTCGGCTCGGGTCGTAGCCCTGGACGCGAAAATCCCCCGCACGGCCGACGTGGTCGTAGACGAACCGGGTTTCTGCACGCCGCGCATGCTCATGCACAGGTGTTCAGCTTCGATCACGACGAGCACCCCGAGCGGATTCACGGCTTCCATGAGCGTATCGGCGATCTGAGATGTGAGCCGTTCCTGCATCTGGGGTCGCTTCGCAAAGGAATCCACGAGGCGGGCTAGCTTTGACAGACCGGTGAGGACTCCGTCGGGAAGGTAGGCGACGTGGGCTTTGCCAAAGAACGGAACCAGATGGTGCTCGCACATCGAATAAAAGGGAATGTCACGTACCATCACGATCTCGCGATGTTGGTCCTCGGTAAATACCGATTGGACGATCTCGGTGGGATTCTGGTGCATGCCCTCGAAGAGCTCTTCGTACATGCGGGCCACGCGATCAGGAGTCTCCGCCAACCCTTCACGGTCAGGGTCTTCGCCGATGGCCACGAGAATATTGCGCACCGCGGCGGCAATCGCATCCTTGTCAACTGTCATGGGCGACAGCGTAGGGGCTAAGCGCCAGCCTGGGAAGCTGCCACTCCATCCTTGGGCGGGGTGGGCGCGCCGCCGTTGGGGATCTGAATTCTCATGGAGCCGCCCGAGGCATGTTGCCACTTAGGGACATCGGCGAAAAGCTCAGCGATGCGCTTCGCGTCGAGGGTTTCCTCGTCTAGCAACGCCGTTGTCATTCGCTCCATATCGGCCCGATGAGTGGTGAGGATGGCTCGGGCCTCATCGTGGGCCTGGCCGATTAACTTGCGTACTTCGTTGTCGATGGTGGCAGCCATATCGTCCGAGTAGTCGGCCTGACGCGAATAATCACGACCGAGGAACACTTCGCCGCCGGCATGGCCGTACTTCATTGGTCCGAGCTTGTCACTCATCCCGTATTCCATGACCATCTGCCGGGCGATTTTGGTGGCCTGCTCGATGTCGTTCGAGGCACCCGTCGTTGGATCTCCGAACACCAATTCTTCGGCGACCCGCCCGCCGAGTGCCATTGCCAGCTGATCAATCAACTCGCTACGACGCCGGTACAGCCGGTCTTCCGATGGCATCGACTGCGTGTGCCCGGCGGCACTGCCGCGCGGAATGATGGTGACCTTGTGAACCGGGTCGGCATTGGGGAGCACCCAACCGACCAGCGCATGACCTGTCTCGTGAAAGGCAGTGATCTTTTTCTCATCGTCACTGATGACGAGGCTCTTACGCTCTGGTCCGGCGATGATTCGTATGGTTGCTTCCTCAATCTCTTCAGTTGAGATGAGTTTCTTGTCGTGCCGGGCAGCGAGCAGCGCTGCCTCGTTGATGAGATTGGCAAGATCGGCTCCGGTGAAGCCGGGCGTCTGACGGGCGATGGTTTCCATGTCAACGTCGGGAGCAAACGGCTTTCCTTTGGCATGAACCCTGAGGATGGCTGCCCGTCCCTTAAAGGCCGGACGGCCGACGGTGATCTGGCGATCGAAACGGCCCGGACGCAAGAGGGCCGGGTCGAGAATGTCGGGCCGGTTAGTGGCCGCAATGACGATGACGCCGGTTTGGGGCTCGAAACCGTCGAGTTCGACGAGCAACTGGTTGAGCGTTTGTTCACGCTCATCGTGTCCACCGCCAAGCCCGGCGCCACGATGGCGCCCAACCGCGTCGATTTCATCGATGAAAACGATGGCGGGACCCTGGGCCTTGGCCTGTTCAAAAAGGTCTCGGACACGTGAAGCACCGACCCCAACAAACATTTCGACGAAATCAGATCCTGAGATCGAGAAGAACGGAACGCCCGCCTCTCCGGCAACCGCCCTGGCCAGCAACGTCTTACCTGTTCCAGGAGGGCCGAACAACAGAACCCCGCGAGGTATCTTGGCGCCCATAGCCCGGAACTTGGCCGGATTCTGCAAGAAGTCTTTGATCTCCTCGAGCTCTTCGATGGCCTCTTCGAGCCCGGCGACGTCGCTGAACGTGACCTTGGGCTGATCCTTGGTCATCTGTTTGGCCTTTGACTTGCCAAACTGCATGACCCGATTTCCACCACCTTGCATCTGCGTGAAGATGATGAACATGAAGCCGAGAATGAACAGCCAGGGCAGGAGCGTGAGTAGCACGGTGGTGATCGAAGTCGGTTCAGGATCAACCGACACTTCAACGCCCTGTGCTTGCAGTTCGATGAGCAATTCGTCTTCGAACTGATCCGGGTACGAGATGGTGTACTCGGCTGGCTCTTCAAGCGGGGTGCCAGGCGAGCGGATCTCGACCTCATTGGCATCCGGGAAGAATCGAACGGTGCCGACCTCTCCGTCAGCTACGAGCTCATCCAGCCTCGTGAAGTCGATTTCTTCGGGAGCATTGGTTGCATCAAACCACGCGGAGAATGCGAGCCAAAGAACCGTAACCACGGCAAAATAAATAAGAATCGTACGAACGGTGCGGTTCACCGAGGTCCTCCGGAAATTGTGTCGTTATTCATCAAACGATCGGGATCGCAAGACCATGCTATTGCCATTCGTAAGATATGCCCACCCTAGTTCTGCAGGAGAGCACTTAAGTTGGCTCTTCCATCACGCCGACGTAAGGAAGATTGCGATATTTGCCTGCGTAATCGAGGCCATAGCCGACCACGAATTCCGGGCCGATTTCAAAGCCGGTGTACCGCACATCGACGGGAACAGCCTGGATCCCCTTTTTCACGAGCAATGAGGCAAGTTCAAGGGAAGCAGGCTTGCGGACCCGCAGAGACTTGAGCAGGTAACTAAGCGTCAGGCCCGAATCGATAATATCTTCGACGATGAGTACATCGCGCCCGGCAATCTCTTGATCGAGGTCTTTCAGAATACGTACGACACCCGAAGTCTGTGTGGCAGCGCCGTACGACGAGACAGCCATGAAGTCGAACTCGACTGGAACATCGATCTGGCGGGCAAGGTCAGCCATGACGATGAAGGCACCTTTCAGCACACCAACCATAAGCAGGTCCTTGCCGGCGTAGTCGGCGCTGATCTGCTTTCCCATCTCTGCCAATTTGGTTTGGATCTCTTCCGCCGAGATCAAAACTTTCGAGATGTTCACTGACCCTCCAAGAGAATGTTCGCTACAAGGTAGCGGTCTGACCGCCCATCTCCCCAACCGAGCCACCCCTGCCGGACGGCCGGCACCCACCACACGAGATTATCGCTGGCAACGATTGGCCAGGATCGTCGCCGTTCGCGGGCGATGCCCGCCTCGGCGAAAACGTCGGCGAGTTCCTTGTGTCCACCATTTCGAAGGGGCACTCGGTCTCCCGGGCTGGCAGATCTGACTACGAGCTCCGGCGGATCGGAGAAGGCCGCGTATCCGGGACCGATAGGGAGGGCCGGGGGCGGACCGTCGAGTTCGGCGACCGACAGAATCCATTCCCCGAACACTGACTGAGGAGCTGCCAGCACGACCGGATCGGGCACGTTGGGGACATCGCGCTGCAGTACAACACTCCCCTCCGATCGATAGACCGAAACGCCTTCTCCGAGTTCGGTTCTCCCGGAATCTCCGGAGAGCAGCAACCAGACCGCTTCGATCATGCGTGACGATCCGGCATAGGGCGGATTGACAAGCCGTAACCCGCGCCGGATGACCCGATTGGCGATCGGCCGCGGCAATGTCACCAACGCAGCGGCGGGAATCGACACTTGATCCGGCCTCACCCGAATCGGCACAGATCCGGCGAGATCTTCGAGTACCTCAGTATCGGCCGATACGAGGCGGGCTGCGCGAGCAATAACGAGCGGGTCGCCGAGCACCGGCAAAACCTCGTGACGAATACGATTGCGAGACCGGCTGACGTCCTCGTTGGTTGGGTCAGAAACTGCACTCAGTTTCTGTGATCTCACGAGGTCGCCAACGATTTGGCGGGAAACTTCCAGTAGAGGACGCATCACCACGCCCCGCTCGATTGGAATCCCACCCAGGCCAGTCATCCCCGCCCCACGAATCACATTGAGCAGGAAGGTTTCGGCATTGTCGTGGGCGGTATGACCCGTGAGGAGGACCTCGCCTGGTTCCAACGCTTCATACAACGCCCCGTACCGGGCTTGGCGGGCTTGTGCCTCAAACGATCCGTTGGCTGGCACTTCTACAGCCACCTTCGAGAACTCAATTCCGACTTCGCTGGCCACCTTTTCGGCGGCCGCCGCCAACATCGGTGAATGCTTCTGGCCGTGATCAACATGAATAGCCCGGGCGGTGCGGGCGAAACGTTTAGCTAGCCAGGCCAAGCCGGCCGAGTCTGGCCCACCTGATAGGGCGACGACACACGACCTCCCGACCAACGTTGCACCCGCCCCTGCCAGTGACGGGTCTAACTCACTCGGCGAAGCCACGTTTCCGGCGATTCAATTTCGGCGAGGGTCGGCAGCGCATCTGGCTCTGTCCAGGCGATGTCGAGGGCCGACCAGGCGCTAAGGCGCTCCACTCCGAGGACAAACTGCTCACCCAGTTCGTACTGGCGCATCTTCATCTCCATGCCGGTGAGTCGCATGAACGTCGCCATCCGTGGATCGGCGCGGCGCGCCTTGAGCAGACCTGACATCCGTTTTTGCGTCCGGAGGATGCGGCCACCCACCCGATCCATCACGACATGACCGTGACCTTCAAGCAGCGACATGAGCGCTTGGATCTTGTCGAGCAAAAGGCGTTGGTCTTCATTGGCGAATAGCCCGAGCAGGCCAGACTCGTCGATCAACGGGCGTCCTTCATCGGACGCTTTGCGAATCTCTGCTCCCAGGCGGGTCAGTCGCCGCTCGTCTGCCTGGGTAGCCGACGCCAGCGCTGTAACCATCTCAAAGAAGTAGTCCCGCATCCACGGCACGGCCACAAACTGCAGACGGTGGGTGCATTCGTGGAGGGCAATCCACATTCGAAACTCGGAGGGTCGAAGCTGGTGGGCGCGCTCCATCGCCAGCATGTTCGGGCCAACCAGGTAGATCGTGTCGCCGGCATCTTCGGACGGGAGCACCAGTTCATATTGTCCTAGAACTCGCCGTGACAGAACACCGAGCAGAGCGCCCGTCTCGGCGGCAACGAGCGGGCCTCCGATTCTTCGGGCGATGCCAGCAGGTTCGGTAATGGTCGCGTCGACGATCATCGAAAAGAAGGCAACGTTCCGCTCGACCCACCGTTCTCGATCAACGACTTCGACGGTGGGAGCGCCGATTGACCCGAGGCCCGTCTCCGCCTCAACCAGTTCCTGGGCTCGGGCGACGAGCGGACCGGCTTCGGCCATTAGAGCATCGCGGTGATACGAATCGAAGAGCGGGTAGGTGCCAGCAATTCGCGCGGCGATCTTGACTGCCCCTTCCCAGGGGACCGCACTGTTATTAGACGATTGGTTACTCAACGACTTGTTAGTCAACGACTTGTTAGTCAACGACTGTGTAGCGGCCGCGGACTACCTTCACGAAATACATGATGACCGTGCCGATGATCAAGACGACTGTGAGAGCCACCACGGCGGGGATCAAGTACCGGTAAGTCCACTGCGGTTGGTCTGGTTCGTCGACTGCCGGATCGACCTCTACGTATGGCTGGGCGTACGACTGGGCAGCCACCGTTTCACTCTGAGCCATCACGATTTCGTGTCCGGCCGGACGAACGGTCGTGGCCATGACGGCCGGAGCGGCCACGCTCAATGATGCGGCAGCAAGCACGAACAAAACAATAATGCGGCGTAAAGAGTGAGTCATGTGTCCCCCAATATACCGACTTTGAACCAACCGACCGAAACTTCCTGACCTACCCGCTCAAAACCGATTCACTGGTGGGGTCATGGGCACGCCAAGAGGTGGCTACGAATTCTGTTCCTCGGAGACGATGGCTCGGAGCTTGGCGAGGACGTCGGCGGGAACCTCTTCCTGGCAGCGTTCTCTGACTACCACTTTTAGTCGACGCTCAAACGAGAAGGCATCTTCGCATCCGGAGCAACGCCTCAGATGAAGTCGGACCAACACCCGTTTAACCGGCGAGATCTCACCGTCGAGGTAGCCGTAGATTTTGGTGATGGCATCGTCACACGATTTCTTCGTCATCCGTCTTTCCGATCAACCAGTCCACGTTCTTCCGCGAACTTCCACAACGCTTTCTGAAGCTGTTTTCTTCCCCGATGCAGCCGCGACATCACAGTTCCGATCGGCACATCCATGATCTCGGCGATTTCCTTGTAAGAAAATCCTTCTACATCGGCCAACAACACCGGCATCCGAAAACGTTCGGGAAGTGCTTCCACGGCTGCCTTCACGTCCTCGTCGACCAATCCCTCCAGAACCGCTTCCTCAGCCGACTTCAGGGCATCCGGCACATTCGCGGCGCTGATCTTGCGGTACAGGTAGAGGTCTTCCACTTCACCCAGGTCGACTTCGTCAGGACGACGCGACTGTTTCCGATACCGATTGATGTAGGTATTCGTGAGGATTCGATAGAGCCAGGCCTTTAGATTGGTACCGGCCTCAAACGAGGCATAAGCGCGATAGGCCTTGAGAAAAGTCTCCTGAACGACATCCTCAGCATCGGCCGGATTGCGCGTCATACGAAGCGCCGCAGAGTAAAGCTGCGGCGCGAATTGCATGGCGTCATCTTGGAAGGTGGCTTGATCAGCCATTGGTGAGTTCCGTTCGTCCGAGCCAGGACATTACCAGTCAACTGGTTCAGTCCGACCGCCCGGCGGATCGAATGGGCTATCCTGTCGCCGATATGGCCGACCAGCTTGGCCACCTGCCGAAGTAGCTCAGGGGTAGAGCAGCTCACTCGTAATGAGCAGGTCAGGGGTTCAAATCCCCTCTTCGGCTCCAGATACCGCATCGCGAACTCGCTCGCCGGGTTCGCCACCTAAGTCACTCTGAGACAACAGTCCGTCCATCGCCCTGCCCCACGCTTCGGTCAAGGCGTACGAGTCCCGTTCGCCAACAAGCGGCACACCGATCCGTACTTCAACTTTGCCCCGCCGGACCTTACGTTCTTCGAGTCCCATAACTCGATCAGTCCCTGACAGCGCGACGGGCACCAGCGGGACGCCCGCCCGGATTGCCAACCAGGCGGCCCCTCGTTTGAGTTCAGAAGCGCGCCAGCCCTCCGAGCGCCGGCCCTCCGGGAAAACGCCGAGACGACCACCATTGCCTAGATGATCCAGCCCCTCGCGCATCGCCCCGAGCGGAACCGACGAGCGCGGAAGCAGGATCGCCCCGTAAAAGGGAAGGATGAAGTCGAGTCCTCGGTTGATGCCGATGAGGTCGGCGGCGGCCATGAACCGGACTGGTTTACGAAGGGCCATTGAGGCGAAGGCCGCATCAACATGCGAGGCGTGGTTGATCCCGGCCACATAGGGACCGTCCGGCAGGTGTTCGGATCCGATGATGTCGAGCTGGAACAACGGTCGGGCCAACATACGTCCGAGCGGCATTGATGCCCTGATGCGACGCTCCCAGGGTTCACTCACGAGCTAGCTCATTGAATAGGTTGGCCAGCACGAGCGGGACACGCTGGTTTTGTCGGATCGCCGTCACCGCGTCCAACGCCCGCTCGGCGTTCTGCGTAGCTTCGGCCGGAGTGATCATGGCGAGACGAGTCACATCGACGTCCGGATTTCGCACGGCAACACCGAACTGGGCCGCAGCTGCGTCGGTGTACCAAGAGGCGAGAATTTCGAGGCCAGTAATCATCAGGGCCTGAGCTGATCGCTTGGTGGCCCGCTCGCGGCGTTCCTTCTGGATCTTGGTCTCGTCGGCATCGGCCACAGCAAGCGTCTTAATCAGGGGTGCAGCCGCTCGTTCGGCTGCGTCGGCGAGCAGGAACGAGTTCCCGGTGTGTGGGCTGACCCGTTCCGGGACCGTTAGCCAAAACTGGCGGAACTCGACCACTTCTTCCTCGGTTGCAAGTTGAATGGCGAGGCCGGGTCGCCCACCCGAAATGACGGCCACCCGCTTGGCCTGATCCGCGTCGACACCCTGGGCCTCGAGACCAGCGATAAGGTCCTCGAGTCGGACCCTCCCAAAGTGCACCGTACGACACCGCGATCCGATCGTCGGCGGTAGGTCATCTTCGGCCTCGGCGACCAGAATGAAAACCGTAGAAGGACTTGGCTCCTCGATCGTTTTGAGCAAAGCATTAGCGGCTGACTCGGTAAGAATGGACGCCTCATCGATGAGGATGATCTTCTTCTCGCCCTCAACGGGCCTCATCGAGGCAGCATGAACGGCGGCCCGGGCCTGTTCGACGCCAATCGACGCCCGCCCATCAGGAAGGACCACCGTGACGTCGGGGTGATTCCCCGAAGCCACCCGGTCACAGATCGAGCACGGTCCGTCGTGCTCGCCGGATCGATCACATAAAACTACTGCGGCAAATCGCAAGGCGATCATCGCCTTGCCGACCCCTTCGGGTCCGACGAACAGGTAGGCGTGGGAGGCCGAACCGGCCTCATCCTCCAGCAGGTCGAGAACCCTGGAATGGCCGATAACACCGTGGCGGTTCATTGGACCAACTTCCAGACGGCATCGACGACGGCCTCGAGGCTGGTCGAAGCATCAATACGGACAACCCGACCCGGATCTGCCTCGGCGAGTGCCGCGAACGTATCTGCAACGGCGGTATGAAATGTGAGCCCTTCTGATCCGATTCGGTCGCCAGTCTCCTGGCGGTCGAGACCGACCTCGGCAGCGACGTCAAGCCAAACTACCAACTCGGGCCAGGTTCCATCGAGTGCGAGCGCATTCAGCGTGCGGACTTGTTCCAGTCCCAACTGCCGACCGCCACCCTGATAGGCCAACGAGGAATAGACGGTCCGATCCGACAGAACCCAAGATCCCCGATCCAAAGCAGGACGGACCACCTCTACGGCAAGTTGGGCGCGGGCTGCGGCGAAAAGGGCAGCTTCGGCCCAGGGCGCCATCGGACGATCGCCATCGAGCAGCAAGGCACGGATCGTGTCGCCAAGCCTCGTACCACCTGGTTCTCGAACCTCGACGACTTCCTGGCCGTCAGCCCTGAGACGCTCGGCGAGCGCACGAACGACAGAGCTCTTGCCGGCCCCTTCGACTCCTTCAAAGGCAATGTATCTCAAGCGCCGTCTCGATCAAGTTGGGGGAAAAGGACTTCTCGCACAACCCACAAGGTAGCTATCCCAGCGATCATTGTGATCGCCCCGCCCAACACAAAAATCAGCCGGACCCCATCGTCAAGAGGGTCAGCGAATCGACCGTCGAGGAACGAGGCGGCGAAGGCCGCCACCGTCATCGACACGAGCAGCGCAGATCTGCCGACCATGAACAGAGCAGCAAACGTTCGACCCCTGACCTCTTCGGTCGAGCCCACTTGCAGATAGGTGATTCCCACCACGTATCCGATGCCGGCAGAAAACCCGAATAGGAAAGAAAACGTAGCGCCGACGATCACCGTGGTAGCGAACGCCAAGCCAACCATGGCGGTCCCTGTCATGGTGATGGCCGCAGCAAAGACGACCATACGATGTATAGCCGTTTGATCGATGCGGTTCACCAAAATTACGCCGATCGCTCCACCACCACCCATCGCAGTCGCCAGCAGGGCGAACCCGGAGTCATCTCCGAATATGAAGGAACGAGCGAAGGTTTGACCGAGCGTAATTATTGCCCCGCTGCCAAACAGCGTGAAGGCCATTCCGATAATCACGACTCGCACCCCCCGATGACCGACAACGAAGCGGATCCCTTCGACGAGGTCCACGAACGGCGCCTTCCAATTCCACTCCTCTTTGCCTTCCGCCGGAGTGCGAATCGGTATCGCGGTCACGGCCACAATCGCAGCCGACGCCATGAACGTAAGGAAGTCAATCGTAAATCCGGCGGTGAACGGAGACGCGAGGTCCCATCCGACCCACTGAGGAAACTTTGAGAAAGCCGACCACACGAGCGCACCAAGCGGGAATACTCCATAAGAGCTGACCACCGACAAGCTGTTCGCTGCAATCAATTCGTTCTCATTCACCAATTCCGGGACGACCGACTCCCGCACCGGCTGGCGCAGCAAAGAAAGTATTTCAATAGCGAACGACACGGCAAATAGCTGCGGCAGGGTCTTTACGAAGATCAAGGACAGGACGAGCAAGCCTCGTCCAACGTCGGCAACCAGCATGATCGTCTTACGGTTGACCCGGTCCGTCAGGACTCCACCGATTGGACCAAAGAGGATGGCCGGGACAAACCGACCGACGAGCGGAACAAGGGTCCCGAGCCCGCCGCCAATCAGATCGCCAAGGGCCAGGGTCGCAAACAACGACACCCAATCTCCGAAGCTTGAGATAGTGCCGGACCACCACAATTTGGCGAACTCACCGCGCCGAAGAAGCTGCGTCCGTGTTCGTGGTGCTGGTCCATCTTCCATGAGCGGTGAACGTTAGTGGTCCGGGGGTTCTCAACGGACCGAAGACGTCTCGACGAAGTTCTCGTCTTGACAACCCACCACCGCGCCGGTTATCACTTGTCTCGTGTCCAAACCCCTGATCATCGTTGAGTCACCCGCGAAAGCCCGAACCATTGCCGGATATCTCGGCTCCGACTACACCGTCGCTTCGTCGGTCGGTCACATCCGTGACCTCCCTTCGAAAGCAGCCGACATACCCGCCAAGTACAAGGGCGAAAGCTGGGCCAGGCTTGCGGTAGACGTCGATAACGGGTTCGAACCGCTGTACATCGTTTCGAAAGAAAAGCGCGAAACCGTCAAGGAACTCAAGCGCCTGCTCGACGATGCATCCGCCCTCTACCTCGCGACGGATGAGGACCGCGAAGGAGAAGCCATCGCCTGGCATCTCAGCGAGGTTCTCAAACCGAAAGTGCCCATCCAGCGGATGGTCTTTCACGAAATCACCCCGTCAGCGATCCAAGAAGCACTGAACAATCCCCGCCAGATCGACAGCAAACTCGTCGACGCTCAAGAGGCCCGTCGGGTACTCGACCGCCTCTACGGCTACGAGGTTTCTCCCGTTCTGTGGCGCAAGGTAAAGCCCAAGCTTTCGGCCGGTCGGGTGCAATCTGTTGCTACCCGGATCGTTGTCGAGCGCGAACGGGAGCGCATCGCATTCCGGGCCGCCTCGTACTGGGACCTCGAAGGTGAATTCACGAAGGATGAAAATTTCGGTGCGAAGCTGGTCTCGGTTGATCAGACTCGAGTGGCGTCCGGCAAGGACTTCTCCTCAGTTGGCGAGATCAGCCGCAAGGACGTCGTAGTTCTGAGCGAAGAAGACGCCAATGGCCTCGTGGCTGCCCTCGATGGAACAACCATGACGGTCCGCTCGGTGGAGGCCAAGCCGTATACCCGCAAACCGTACGCTCCTTTCCGCACGTCGACCCTCCAGCAGGAAGCTGGACACAAGCTCCGTTTCTCTTCGGCCCGAACCATGTCAGCCGCTCAACGCCTGTACGAAAACGGTTTCATCACCTACATGCGAACCGACTCGACCTCGCTGTCGGAAACGGCGCTAGCGGCTGCCCGCAGTCAGATCACCGACATGTACGGAGCCGATTACCTTCCGGACAAACCTCGTCAGTACGCCAAGAAAGTTAAGGGAGCCCAGGAAGCCCACGAGGCGATCCGGCCGGCCGGTGACGCGTTCAAGACTCCGGACGTCGTGACCGCCCAGGTCAACGATGACGAAGCACGGCTGTACGACTTGATCTGGAAACGAACTGTCGCCTCACAAATGAAAGACGCCAAGGGAGAGAGCGTCCAGGTTCGGCTCGGGACAACCGCCACTGACGGACGCGACGCCGAGTTCGCCACATCCGGCAAGGTCATCCACTTCCCTGGTTTCCTCCGGGCCTACGTGGAGGGCTCTGACGACCCGGATGCCGAACTCGACGATCAGGAACGACCACTTCCGAACCTCGCCGAAGGCGACACGGTTGAAGTCGTTTCGCTCGAGGCAAAGGGTCACGAAACCAAGCCACCTGCCCGGTACACCGAAGCCTCACTCGTTCGTCGTTTGGAAGAACTCGGAGTCGGGCGACCGTCGACCTACGCCTCAATCATGTCCACCATCGTGAACCGCGGATACGTCTGGAAGAAGGGCTCGGCCCTCGTTCCGTCCTTCACCGCGTTCGCAACAGTTGGACTGCTTGAGGATCACTTTCCGACGCTCGTCGACTACGCGTTTACCGCCAAAATGGAATCTGATCTCGACGACATTTCGACGGGAAATGAAGACCCGAAACCATGGCTACACAAGTTCTACTTCGGTGACGACGGGCTCAAAGCATCAGTGGCCGACGACCGACTCGAAGGAATCGATCCCCGTCTCGTCAACTCGTTCCCGGTGGGTACCGACGAACTCGGTCGTGAGATCGTGGCCAGGGTTGGTCAATACGGGCCATATCTGCAGCGTGACGAAGATCGAGCCTCCATCCCGGAGGACTTGCCTCCTGACGAGCTAACCATCGAGACGGCCACTGAGCTTCTCAACGCCCCGTCCGGCGACAAGATCCTCGGCACCGACATCGAAACCGGTCTCACGGTCTTGGCCAGAGCTGGGCGTTACGGTCCGTACATCCAGCTCGGCGAAATCGAAGAAGGTTCCAAGAAGAAGCCCAAGACGGCTTCACTGTTCAAGAGCATGAGCCTTGACGATGTGACACTTGATCAAGCCGTCGAGCTGCTCAAGATCCCTCGCACGATCGGCATCGACCCAGAAGACGAACAAGAAATCGTCGCCCTCAACGGGCGCTATGGGCCGTACATCAAAAAGGGTTCCGACAGCCGCACCATCGAGTCGGAGGAGTTGCTCCTCACCATGACTCTCGACGAGGCTCTGGCGATCTTCAAAGAACCAAAGCGCCGCCGGGGCCAGCAAGCGGCCGCTCCGCTCAAAGAATTGGGCGACGACCCGGTGTCCGGCAAACCAGTCGTACTCAAGAACGGCCGATTCGGACCTTACGTCACCGACGGAACCACGAACGGTTCACTGCGTAAAGGCGACGATCCCGAGACCATCACCCCCGACCGGGCCTACGAGCTCCTCCAGATGCGACGGGACCGCGGCTAAACCGACCTGGAGTTCGGAAAACTCTCAGATCTGACCGTAACGATTCTGTTGTCTGACCCGTCTTTCCCGTATGACAAACCCATACTGTGGAGGACGGGACGACGTGTGGCTACAACAACCACCATTGAAGACTTCTATCGAGACCATTCAAGGGCCGTTTACGCCTTTCTGGTTTCGCTGTGCCGGGACCGAGTCTGGGCGGAGGACCTAATGCAGGACACCTTCGTCAAAGCGACCCGGTCAATGATCGGATACCAGGGCGGCAATCCCCGATCGTGGCTCTTCACGATCGCCCGGTCCGTCTTCATCGACGATGTCCGCCGGAAGCGGCCGACCCCCATCGAAATCATCGATGAGGCCGGCGTGACCGATCCGGATGTCGCCGAAGTTCAAGCAATCGAAGCGGCCCTTGCCAGGATGCCCGAGCGGCAACGAACCGCTCTCCTCTTGTGCGATCGGGCAGATCTTTCTTATGCCGACGTGGCCGATGCCATGAGGATCACGCCAGCGGCCGCCAAAGTTCTTATTCACCGGGCGCGGATGTCTTTCCGTACCCACTACACGGAGATAAGCGCATGACGCATTCAGAGATTCAAGATCTTCTCGAAGCCTATGTCGATGACGCGTTGGATCGACCAACCCGCAAACTGGTCGAGACCCACCTAGAAGACTGCGCTGAGTGCCGGGCCATCCTCGACGGAGTCGCTGAAGTTGACTTAAGCGGACTAACCGGCGGGGCGGTCGACGAGCGCATGCTCAAACGATCAGTCCGCAAAGCAATGCGCCGGACCGTGATTGACGCGGTCCTGGCGATTGGGACGGCTTGGCTCGTCATCTGGATGATCGGAGCGTTGCTGTTGCAGCCGTTGGTCGTCAACCGGGGAGGTCGCGCCGCCCAAGCAGCTCGGGCGACCGTCGACACCGCGTTGATGTTCAATCCGGGCGTCACGGTAACCGACATTCAAATCGATTCAGGCTGGTTGTCGCGGACGGTAACCGTCGAACTGGCAACCCAAGTAGGGTCGGGTACCGATCCAAAAGGCAATCTGAGTAGCCGAATTGGTCTGGTTGGATTCGGAGACGAATCCGGGGGAGACCTCTTTCCGTTCATCAACGAGGACGCATCCGGCACGATAGATGCGGCAGGCCTGCGGAGGCTGGGCGAATCGACTGTTGCCACAGTCCACATCCAGTTCCTCGAAACCATGCCGATGGCCGAAGCGCAGCAACTGGCCGACTCCCCAACCAACGACATAAGGGTGACCTGGGCGGGGTTCGCAACGTCGTCCCTGTCGCTGAACGAAATCTCAGGCGACAGCCTTGGGTACGGGACCATTGGTTACCCGACCTGTGGCGTCGAGTTGCCAGACGCCGACTTCTTCGGAGCGTCTTCGGCGAGTTCGTCTGGGACAGGCTTCTATTCACCGGCCTCGATCGAGGTAGCCAGGCAGGGAGTGGTTGCAGCCTTGGACAACCTGTCGGTGAGCGCGGTGGTCGGAAACATGGGGAGTCGATCCGCTGGCGATGACGAACAGATCCGCCAAGCCATCGCGTTTCTAACGCAGGGAGATCCTGGCGTTCGGTCGCTGGTGGTCACGGGTCCATCCGTTGAGCTTGCCGCCTTCCTTGATCTGATCGATCAGGAGAGTGCCGGTCTTCTCGCGGTTGATTTCTACAACTGGTCTAGCCCGATTTGTGGGAGGTAATACAAATGAACGTTTTTGAAACCATCAAACGAAATCGCCGGATCGTCCTCGGTGGCGCCGTAGCGGTATACGCCATCGCGGCTCTAGCTCTGGTGGGCGGCGTGACGTCAGGATCGATCGAGCTCTATCGGGCGATCAGCCTGGCAATCGCTGCCACGTTGCCGGCCACCCTGGCCGTCATCTCTCTTCAGCGGCGTCCGACGCTGCTGACCGCGGCCTGGATGTCGGCGGTTGTTAGCGCCTTCGTTCTGATCACGGTAGGTTGGATCTGGATGGTCGTTGCGATCGCCTGGGGCTACGCGAGTGGGCGACGACCACGACCTGCCCCAGACGCTCGTTGGATGACCTGGGCTCGACCGCTGTTAGCACTAGCGGTTGTACTCCCGATGGTGGTGATGTTCGCTCACCTCGACCCGGTCTGCACAGTGACCTCGTCAGACGGAACAGTTGAGAATATCGACCCCGCCAGCCGGGGGTACGCCGAAGGCTGGCAACTGGGTGGTTCCTTCTTCGCCGGGGGGAGTACGACGTCGACCAGTGCTAGTAGCGCCAGCGTTGCCGGCAGCACGAGCAGTGAAAACGAAGCGGAGACCTTCACTACTGAAGAGTGCACGTCGGATACGGTCGTCTGGTGGGAGGCTCTGAATTCGGTTGGCGCTAGCGCGGCCGTCCTGGGCGTCGCCAGCCGGTGGCCTACCTCCGAGAAACTGGTGGCCGAGGATCAGCCAACCCACCTCTAGAGGGCGTATTCGGATGGTCGCTGGCCTGCCGCTTCGTCGGCGCCAGTGGCCGTCCGGTCGTTCAGGACTCTGCCCTTTCGATCGAAGCGCCAGCCCGCAATGCCAGACCGTAGGCGAGCTCCTGGACCTGAGCGTCACTGATCAGACACCCTGCCAACCTGCCATCCGAGGCGATGCTGAGTGACCGGGCTCCCCGCAGGTCGACCCGTTCGAAGAAACCATCTAGCAAGTCGACCATGAGCAGATCTGACTCTTCAAAGGTCACGTCCGAAAGCTTCGCTCCGCTGAAATCGGATTCTTCAAGTTTGCACCGGACAAACCCAACCCTCTCTAGCTTGGCCCGCCGCAGGTTGGCATACTGAAACGTGCAAGTGTCGAACACCACATCGGTGATGGAACCTTCCGACAAGTTGGCCCCGGACAGCCGGGAGCCACTGACCGTCACCGACCGGAGGGTTCGAAGCCTGACCCCACTGAGATCGCAATTCCGAACGTGCGACTCGCTGATTTCTACCGACGAGCCCCGCTTGGTCGAGACGTCAACACCTGAAAGCACCGAGTCGACGATGGAGAGATTCTCGGCTGCCTCGATGACACCACCCTTGACCGCGAATCCTTCGATCAGCCCACCATCCGGGCCTTCTTCGGTCTCGCCGGCCCATTCGTCAGAGGCGACCGGAGCGATGACGGGCCGCGGCGGCTTCGCATAGTGCTCGATCGGATCAATCCATGGCATACCGGGACTGTACAACCGCGGTCACGATCCGACCGATTGGTTGGCCTACAGAACCGTGGCTGCCACCTCGGCGAGCGGACTGCGCAGCGACCGTTCCAGAGTCACATGTCCGAACATGGGCTGGCCCTTGAGCTTTTCGATCATGGCCGCCACTCCCCCATACGGAGAGATGTACGGATTATCGACCTGCGAAAGGTCCCCACATAGGATCACCTTCGAGTCCGAACTCATCCGGGTGAGGACCGTCTTGAGCGTCGACAACTCGAGATTCTGCGCCTCGTCAATGATGACGATTTCGCCCGTAATCGACCGACCTCGCAGATAGGTGACCGCCGCCATCTCCATCTCGTTGTGGTCAACCAGATCCTGCACCGCCGCTCTGGCTTCATCGGGGGTCGAGTCCGAGAACAAGGCGTAGAGATTGTCGTAGATGGCTGCCATCCACGGCGATAGCTTTTCGTCGAGATCGCCCGGCAGATAGCCGATGTCTTGGCGTCCAACCGCAATCATCGGCCGGTACACCGACAGTCGCCGATAACGGTTCTGCTCGACGACCTGTTCGAGCGCCGCTGCCAGCGCTAGGAACGTTTTGCCCGCTCCTGCCAAGCCCATTAGCGACACACAGGAGATATCGGGGTCGAGCATGAGGTCGAGAGCGAACGTCTGGCGCACGTTCTTCGATTCGATACCAAAGGCGTGCTTGGCTCCTGGAACTCTCGTAACCACCACCTCGGGTTCGTTCTGCACAACCCGGGCCATACCGGACTGCGAGGTTCCCGACCGAAGCACCACAAACTGGTTCACCAGCAACTCTGCTCCGGGAAGGGTCACCTTGCCTCGTTCGAACAGCCGATCAATGAGACCTGGCTCAACGGTCAATTCCGCTACTCCGGAGTACAACTCGTCGACCTGGGCGGTGTCGGCCCGATAATCCTCGACATCGAGATCGAGTTGGGCACCTTTGATACGAAGGGCAGTGTCCTTGGTTACCAGGACAGCGTCGAGTTCGTCGTCGGCCAGGTTGAGGCAGCAGGCCAGGATCCGATGATCGGGTGTCGACGGATCAAGCACGTCGGGCAGCCGGGGCGAATGGATCCGGTTGAGCTCAATGCGCAGAGTCCCACCTCCTGGCAACCTGACCGGCTCACGCAAGCCGCCCGAGCGGGAGGCTCCGAGCTCGTCGAGTAGTCGTAGGGCCTTCCTGGCGTTCGATCCCACCTCGTCGAAGCGAGCCTTCTTCCTGTCGAGCTCCTCAACAACCACGAGCGGCAACACGACATTGTGTTCATCGAATCGCAACAGGGCATGGGCATCGGCCAGTAGTACACAGGTGTCAAGCACATAGGTGCGGGTCAACAGGTTCACCCTCTTTGGTTGCCAACGTATTCCTCCAAAGTACGACGCAGCGCGCGCAACTCCAAGCATTTCGCCTGTTTGCGTGGTCGAGCGGGATAGCCTGCCCCAATGGATGCGGTGACGGATGTAACGATTGTGGGGGCCGGAGTCATCGGACTCACCACCGGGGTGTTGCTTCAAGAGTCGGGGATCAGCACGAGGATCCTGACCGATCGTCCCATCGCCGCGACCACCTCGAACGCAGCCGGTGGGATCTGGTATCCGTATAACGCCCCGGACGACCCAGAAGTCCAAGTCTGGATGCGAGACACATTGGCGGATCTGACCAGTCTGGCCGACCAACAGCCGGCGCTCGTCAAACGATGCGAAGCCCGCCAGTACTTCTTCGAGGAAGTCGCCGACCCGCCCTGGGCCGACATGCCCGACTTCTTCCGCATTGCCACCGCTGACGAACTCCCTGAGGAACGCACCCATGGCTGGATCTTCTCGAGTGTCATCATCGACACGCCCCGCTACCTCGCCTGGCTGAGGAATCGATATGGAAGCGCTGGCGGCCGCATCGAGACCCACTCGGTCGAATCGCTCGACGCCCTGGGCGAAATGGTCATGAATTGCGCTGGGGTTGGAGCTCGACAGGTTGCCAACGACCCGAAGGTTTTCCCGATCCGCGGTCAGGTGATCCGCATCGCTAATCCGGGCCTTGAGTACGCCATTCTTGACGACGAGAACCCCGCTGGACTCACCTACGTGCTGCCTCGTTTCGACGATTGCATCCTCGGCGGTTCGTCGGATGCCGACGATTGGAATCTGGAAGCCGACGACGAACTCACCACCGCCATTCTGCGACGCTGCGCCGAGCTTGAGCCGCAGCTGGCTGATCCAGAGATTCTCGACATCCGGGTCGGGCTACGCCCGGGCCGCCCGTCAATTCGGGTGGAACGCGAGGTGACCGGGGCGGCGACGATCGTCCACAATTACGGCCACGCCGGCAATGGTTTTTCGACATCGTGGGCTACCGCCCGCCACGCCATCGCCCTCATGTCTGGATAACCACCCCAATTGGCGAGGGATTTTTCTTCGCCAGCAATGGTGAATTCGGTAAAGTCCCGGTCGGATTCTGCCGAAATATTCGGTGGATGCCACCGATTGGCGGTGGGATTCATCTGTGAATCAGATGAGCGGTCCAGAGCTGCTTTCGAACGTGATCGCTTTGGTCGTCATCCTCCTGTGAATCGCGGAACAAAGTGGACTGGGAATCGATGAGGAAGCTACGCAGAAGTCGTATCTACGACGTGCAAAACTTCAAGCTGCACAAGCCCCTCCCCAAATTGACTGCACACCGAGCCGACAAGGCCCTTGCAAAAATTGAGGCCACCAAAGCAGCCGTTGCCGAGGACGGCTCCCAGTTCCAACGGAACCCACTGATTATCGACGTCGCCGGTTAGGTGATTAGGGAAGATTCTCGAGGTGCGGAGCTACCCCGTAGTCGGCTAACCGATATCGCCCATCCTTGAGCACCACGTGAGTTAGCCCGGTATTCGGGACGATGCCCGTATTTCGGAACTCGCGATTTGATCCCCCGAGAACTGAAATAACGAACGATCGAATCGCTGACCCGTGCGACACAAACGTCACCTGCTCGGTTGGATGGTTCGTCATGATTTCGTCGACTGTTGCCCGAAGTCGAGACATCAACTCGGCGACGTTCTCTCCCGTCTCGCCCCGTTTGAGATCTTCGCCACCCTGAAATGTTCGCTCGAAGTGATCAGTCCAACCCGCCTTGACCGCGTCGATCTCTAGCCCTTCCCAAAGCCCCATGGCAATCTCCATGAGTCCGTCGACATGTGTGACACCTTTGCCGTCGAGAGTGGCGGCCGTTTGGGCGGCCCTCCCGAGTGGTGACGCATAGATCGGCCCCGAAGGTGAAAACATCGAGGCCAGGGCCGTTGCCTGAAGCCGCCCCCGGTCGTTGAGACCCCAATCCCCCTGCCCTTGCCAGACTTGGCGCACGTTCGCTTCAGTTTCTCCGTGACGAACAAAGGTCAGAATGGCGCCCCCCTGATCGGCGGCGACCGCCGCCTCGCCGTGGACGAGTCCGAGGTGACTGCCATCGTTGTACCGGTTGATGTGCCAGGAGCCGAAGCTGTGCTCAAAGGTCGTGAACGACGTATTGGTCGGTGCGATCACCGGAGCGTCGAAGCCGTGGGAAATGTTCCAGTGGTCGGCTACGAGGCTCAGAACCGACCCACCGTGGGTAACGACCAGGGCGGAGCCGTCGTTGCCAAGTCGTCCGGCCAAACGTTGAAATGCGTCCTGCACCCGGGCGGCCAACTGTGCGAACGACTCCCCGCCGCCGACCACGACGTCCTCGCCGCGCATCATGGCGGCCATCTCCTCGGGGTGAGCCTGGGCAATTTCGGCATAGGTGCGGCCGCTCCAGTCGCCAACGTCGATCTCCCGCCAACCAGCATCCACCTCGAACGGGAGACCGAGAAGTTCAGCCGTTTGCACGGTCCGCGTCAGATCTGAGGCAACTACGACGTCGTACGCGGCCGGATCCACACGAGCCGACGCGGCCCGGACCTGGCTCTTCCCGACATCTGATAGCTCGCCTACCGCATGGCCTTGCCAAACGTGCGCGGCGTTTAGATCGGTTTCGCCGTGGCGCATGAGTGTGATTCGCATCAGACCAAAGTAGCGGCGGCTTTCCTAAAACGAAAAATGCCTTAAACGAAAAGGGGCCGACTCTCTCGAGCCGGCCCCTTCCAGATATTCTTGTTCTTTAGATGAACGCCGAAGAGAAGATCAAGCTGACGATGGTCATGACCTTGATGACGATGTTCATGGCCGGGCCAGACGTGTCCTTGAATGGGTCACCCACCGTGTCGCCGATAACGGCTGCCTTATGGGCATCAGAGCCCTTGCCGCCATACGCACCGGCTTCGATGAACTTCTTGGCGTTGTCCCATGCGCCACCTGCATTGGACATGTAGATGGCAAGCAGGAAGCCAGACACAAGCGCGCCAGCGAGGAAACCACCGAGAGCTTCAACGTCAATGAAGCCGATGACCAGCGGGAAGATAACCGCCAGCGAACCGGGGATCACCATTTCGCGCAATGCGCCAGTGGTGGCGATGTCGACACACTTGGCGTATTCGGGTTTGGCCGAAGGATCACCATCACGCAGGCCGGGGATCTCGCGGAACTGGCGCCGAACCTCTTCGATCATGGCGTACGCAGCGCGAGTCACAGCGTCAATCGTCATGGCTGAGAACAGGTACGGGAACATGGCACCGAGGAACAACCCAACGATCGCATTAACGTTGATGAGGTTGATCGACTCGAGGCCAACGGCTTTCGTAAAGGTCGAGAACAAAGCCAGCGACGTAACGGCTGCGGAAGCAATCGCGAATCCCTTGGCGATCGCCGCGGTTGTGTTGCCGAGTGAGTCGAGCGCGTCGGTCGCTTCCCGAACCTCAGGATCGAGATGGGCCATTTCGGCGATACCACCGGCGTTGTCCGCGATCGGCCCGTAGGCATCGACCGCGATGGTGATCCCCAACGTGGCCAGCACGCCGATGGCGGCGATGGCCACGCCATAGATGCCCCCTTCGGTCGGGAACGCCCAGTCGCCTGCGGTATAGGCGCCCCAGATACCCGCTGCCGTCACCATGACGGAGTAGGCGGCTGAGCGCTTACCTTCGGCGATACCCGCCAAAATCACGGTGGCCGGGCCGGTCTCAGCCTGCTTGGCGATTCCCTTGACCTTCTTGTAGTGATCCGAAGTGAAGATTTCTGAGATCTTTCCAACCGCGAAACCGACCAGCAGACCGACAACAACTGCGAGCCAAATACCGAGCGGCCTAACGCCCTCGATGCCGCCGAAGATGAGATAGGCCAACCCGAGAACGCCGATTCCAGCCGTAATCATGGCGAAATTGGTGCCCCGATGGAGAGCTGCTGCCAGGTCAGCGTCAGACTTCGCCTTCACAAGGAAGGAACCGATGATCGACGCGAACATGCCGAGGGCAGCCACGGCTAGCGGGAAGATGATGGCGGAGATTTGTAGTTCGCCGCTGAACACGATGGCAGCGAAAGCGATCGGTGCGACCAGTGAACCGACGTACGATTCGAACAGGTCGGCACCCATACCGGCGACGTCGCCGACGTTGTCGCCGACATTGTCGGCGATGACCGCCGGGTTACGGGGGTCATCTTCGGGAATTCCAGCCTCGACCTTACCGACGAGGTCGGCGCCGATGTCTGCGGCTTTGGTGTAGATGCCACCGCCCACACGAGCGAACAGAGCGATCGAGGAACCACCCAAGCCGATAGC